>Ga0194116_10001076_pt1 | contig 41588 bp, 32 predicted proteins | sample TA2MahsurfametaG_4_FD_148617 | JGI IMG/M metagenome (GOLD analysis project Ga0194116, IMG submission 148617) | Freshwater microbial communities from Lake Tanganyika, Tanzania - TA2015008 Mahale S9 surface | ecosystem: Environmental > Aquatic > Freshwater > Lake | place: Tanzania: Lake... | reverse complement strand
CCTTCGGTTCCAGCAGCACGGCCGAAGAGGTGACGGCGGGGCTAGACCTCAGCGGCAAGACGGCGCTCATCACCGGCGCCACCTCGGGTCTAGGGCTCGAGACTCTGCGCGTGCTGGCGCTGCGCGGTGCGCACGTGATCGCCACCGGCCGCACACTTGAGAAAGCACAGCGGGCCTGCGCGAGCGTGAAGGGACGCACGACACCGATCGCACTCGAACTCGAGCGCTGGGACAGCATCGTGGCGGCCTCCAATCTCGTTCGGGCGCTCGGCATGCCGATCGACATGCTGATCTGCAACGCCGGCATCATGGCGCTGCCGAAAGTCGAGCAGGTGTACGGCCTCGAAAAGCATTTTGTGGTCAATCACCTCGGTCATTTCATTTTGGCGAACTGTTTGCTGCCGCAAGTGCAAGCTGCAGCACAGGGTCGCGTGGTCGTGGTGTCGAGTCTCGGTTACCAGTGGGCACCGCCCGCGGGCATCGAGTTCGACAATCTCTCCGGCGAACGTGGCTACGAACCCAACAAAATGTATGGCCAATCCAAACTCGCCAACGGCTTGTTCTCGCTGGAGCTCGCGCGACGCTTGCGCGCGGCGGGCTCGACGGCGACCTCGAATGCCGTGCACCCAGGCATCATCCTCACCAACCTCGGTCGGCACTTCGACGAATGGAAGCGCACGGTCAGCAAGCTGATCGGCTGGACCTTCATGAAGAGCATCCCCGCAGGTGCAGCCACCAGCTGCTATGTGGCGACAGCCTCCGCACTCGCGGGCGTGAGTGGTCATTACTTTGAAAACTGCAATCCCGTGGTGCCGATGGCGGGCAAGCACATGGATGATCTCGCCCTTGCGCAGAAGCTGTGGCAGAGATCCGAAGAAATCGTCGCGGAGTACCTCGCATGAAACAGCAACTCTTCACAAGCCTTCTGGTGGCCACGTTACTGTCGATGGCTCCGCTGGCCGAACTGAGAGCACAAGAGATTTCAGCGACCGCCGCGCGCGCCCAATCTTTGTACTTCGCCGGCAATGCGGCTGAACTCGCCAAACTCACCGCGAGCACGGCGGCGTGGGGCAAGTCGCAAAACCCCCGCGAGCTCTATGCACATGCCTATCTGCAGTTTCGCGTGCTGCAACTCGCGATCGGCGGCAAGCGCGAGGACGATGCCGAGAAGGCCGGTGACGCCTGCATTGGTGCGCTCGACGCCGCGGTCAAGCGCGACCCCAAGTTCGCCGAGGCGTTCGCCTTGCAGTCGGCGTGCTATGGCTATCTCGCCAACCTCGGCGGCATGGGCGCAATTCGCAACGGTTCACGCAGTGGCAAAAGCATGGAAGCGGCGCTCGCGCTCGATGCTCGCAGTCCACGCATTTTATTGGTCGACGGATTCGGTGTTTATTTCCGACCCAAATTCGTTGGCGGCGACAAAGGCAAGGGCTGTACGCGGTTTCGCGAAGCGGCGGCGGGTTTCGATGCGGCCGGTGCTGCAGGCGTGCCCGGGCAGGGGGGCATCGATTGGGGTGCCGCCGAAGCGCACTACTGGGCGGGTCGCTGCGCACGCGATGCGGGCGATCCAGCCACGGCCCGCAAATTCTTCGAGCGCGCGCTCGTGATTGCGCCCGATTTTCTGGCAGCCAGCAAAGCACTCGGTCGCTAAAAAACCCCGGCTGCAAGGCCGGCGGCGAGCGTCGCACCCAGTTCGCGACAGCGCGCGAGCGCGGCACTATCGGGTTCGCCGACCACGATCACGGGCTCGGCGATGCTCCGCCACCGATATCCGGCGACGATCCGATCCACGCCGTTTCGGGTGCCCAGTCCGTCGTTCCCCGCGCTGATGAACAATCCCCAGGGCAAGCCCGTGGTGCGATTTTCGCAAGGATAAAAAGTTCGATCGAAGAAATCTTTGAGCGCCCCCGACATGTAGCCGAAGTGCTCAGGGGTACCGAGCAGCAGGCCCTCGGCCCACAGCAGGTCATCGGGGCCTGCATCAAGGGCGCGTAGCGCACGAATATCAATCTCGGTATCGAGTTGAGCCGACGCTTGCAGTGCACCTTCGGTCGCCGCTGCCCGCAGCCTCTCGGTACGACCGCCGACGTTGCCGCCATAGACGATCAACAGACGTTTTTTCATGGTGCACTGAATCCCTGAGTCGATGGCGGTGGTCCATCGCCACGCCGCCGCAGATTGAGCGCGAGCGTGATGACGATCGCGATCACGCTGCCGAGTCCCGCAGGGCCCATGTCACGCTGTGCGTCCCATTCATCGCCCTGGGTACCGAGGAAGGCTGCACCGACGTCACCGCCGAAAGCAATGGCGGAGGCCCATTCGAGCAGTTCATAGATGGCGGATGTTGACATGATGAAATCAAGCGGCAGAAAGTAGCTCCAGAAGCCGCGTACTTTCGCATGAAGCATGAACATTTCGCGAATCGGGGGGAATATCAGCAGGCCGTAAGCAAGATGCACCAGCCGGTCACAGTGGTTTCGAGTAAAGCCCAGCATGCCGCTCAATGACTGGCCGCTCAAGTTGCGAAAGGCCTCATCGTAAGGAACCAAGGAATAAGTGAAGTGTGCTCCGACTGCATGCAAAGAAAAAAACAGGAATAGTGATACGCAGGAGCCCAGCGACAGCGGCTGCACCCGCCAAGTCGCGACCAAGATCGCAGACGCTGGCAGCAGCAATATATTTTCGAGTAGCCAAGTGCTGCGATCGAGTGGTTCGATGGCTAGCGCCAGCCAGAGTGCTGCAAAGCCGAATATCAATGAAAATAGCAGGCTGCGTCGAGTCATGGCCCGAAACACTAACGCCGAATAACAATCGGTTCGGTTCGGCAGCAGACATCCGTGAACGAGCGCACGGTGGCCGGGCCTTGCGGAACTTCGGTCAAAGGCTGTCACGGCTGACCACAGACACCTATTCTTGGAACATGTCGGGGCGCATTCGGGCTTTACTGCTGATTTTTGTCTGCGGGCTGTCGCTCGCGGCGCAGCTCGAGGGCGCTGAGCAGCCGGCGTTTTCCCCGAAGTCGGTCGTAGTACCCAAGATATCGGGGCGCATCGAACTCGACGGTCGGCTCGACGACACCGAGTGGCAAGAAGCGGTGAAGATTAGCGACTTCCAGCAGTTTTCACCCGGCAACGGCGAGCCACCCTCGGAACCGACCGAGTTCCTGCTCGCCCTCGATGACGACAACCTCTACGTTGCCGTTCGTTTCACCGACTCGGATCCGGCTGGCATCAAGCGTTCACAGCTCGTGCAAGGCCAGGGCGTGTTCAACGACGACTACGCGCAAATCCTGCTCGATACCTTCAATGACCGACGAACGGGCTATATCTTTTACGTCAACCCCAACGGCGTACAGCGCGACGGGCTGCTGCTCGGCGGCCTGTCATACAACATGGACTGGGACGGAATCTGGCAAGCAGCCTCCAGTGTCAATGATTCCGGTTGGCAGGCCGAGATTGCGATCCCCTTCAAGACGCTGTCCTTCGATCGAAATGCGGATACCTGGGGAATCAATCTCATCCGTTCCATTCGACGTAAGCGCGAGGAAGTCGCTTGGTCGCAGCGCGATCGACGTATCACACTCGATGTGAGTGGAGAACTTCGCGGCATGCGGGGTCGCGAGCAGGGTCGGGGTCTCGACCTCGTGCCCTCGGCTTCGATCAGCGAGCGCGAGAACTTCATCGCGAATAGCTCGAGTGTGATTATCAAACCTTCGCTTGATGCGTTCTGGCGCATCACGCCCTCGCTCGTCGGCGCACTCACGCTCAACACCGACTTCTCGGCCACCGACGTCGATGACCGCCAGGTCAATCTCACGCGGTTTTCACTGTTTTTTCCGGAGAAGCGCGATTTTTTTCTCGAGGACAGCGAAATCTTCGAGTTCGGTGGTCTGACGCAAAACGGCAGGCCATTTTTCTCGCGCACCATCGGGCTTTCGGCAACCGGTCAACCGATCGATCTCGAGGCGGGTGCCCGGCTGACCGGCAAGATAGGTCGCAATTCTTTGGGGGTGCTTGCCGTTCGGCAGGAATCTGCGGGCAGCTTCGAAGCCGAGAATGTGTTCGTCGCGCGCGGGTATCGCAGTTTTGGCGAGCAGTCGACGATCGGCGGCATCATTACCTCGGGTGATCCATCTGGCAGCGGCAACAATACGCTCTATGGCGTCGATCTCGCGCTACGGGACCAGCGTCGCTACGGGGGGCTCGTCGAGGCCCGCGCCTGGATGCAGCAGTCTTCCACGCCCGGCCGCAAGGGTGATGAAGCTGCTTGGGGTGCATCGCTCGCCTGGCCGAACGATCGTATCGAGGCGTTGCTGTCCTATACCGAGATCGGTCGAGACTTTCGACCTGCGCTCGGCTTTGCCAATCGAACCGGCATCTCCGAATTCCTCGCTAGCTACAGCTATCGGCACCGGTTCGAGAAAGGCGGATTGCTGCGCAGCTGGCGTCATGGCGTCGAGGCCAGTGAGATCAGGGACGATGCTGGTGGCCTCGAATCCCGTCGATTCGTGATCATGCCGTTTTCTTTGGATAATCAGCCCGGCGATATCCTCTCGATGGGCCTCGAACGCCAGACTGAAGTCATTCGTCGACCCTTCGTTCTTCCGGGTGGCGTACACGTCCCTGTCGGTCGCTACGACTTCGATCGCGTGCGCCTCTATGGGCAGACCGCAGGCTTTCGGCCGGTGGCCTTCAATTGGGACTTCGGTGCCGGCGATTTTTATGACGGCACACGTGGTGACGCGCGGGTCGGCATCAATTGGCGCCCCAACCGACACTGGGCGCTGGGGACGACTTTTCAGACCAATTGTCTTGAACTTCAAAGCGGCGATTTCACGACCCGGGTTTGGTCAATGAATGCCAACTATGCATTCAATGTTCGCTGGGCCTGGCTCAACGTCGCGCAGTACGACAACGTTTCCAAGCGCATCGGACTCAACAGTCGCCTGCGTTGGTGGCCAGCGCAAGGGCAGGTGGCTTATCTCGTGGTCAATTACGACTGGCGCGAGGATGCGCGCGGTGACTTCCAGCCGTTTCTTGCTGAAACCACGGTGAAGTTCACTTACACGTTCCGCTACTGATTACCGCGTCAGTTCTTTTCGACGGTGTAGACGATTTCGGCGCTCGCTTCTTTGCCGGCTTCGGTGCGCAAGGTCCAGCGATCGTTGATGCTGTAGCGCAACTTCAAAGTATTGATCGCTTCTGCAAGCGAGACGCCGTAGCTCACATAGAGCCGGCTAGATAGATATTTGCCGAAGACCAGTGAGGTCTCGTTGGCCAGATTCTGCTCGATACCCACATCTTCGATACCGATACGCTGACCGAGCTGCTGCGCAAGGATCGCGCCGCCTTGCGCAAGAATGGCATCGCGGCCACTGCTGGCGATGTTGCTGCTTTGTGCAGTCTCCAGGGTTCCGCCAGCGAGGATGAGCGATACCACCTGCGATTGCGGCAGCGAAGGCTCGGAAAAGAAGGTCATCCGCGGTTCGCGCAGCGTGCCGCGCACATTGACGCCTGCCTTCACATCGGGAAATTCTTTGGTCGCACGCAGATCCACGCCCGGGTCGCCGAGTAGTCCGCCTGAAAAGATCAATCGGCCACGCTCGATATCGAGTCGCCGGCCAAGGGCGGCGTACTTGCCTTCGGCAATACCCAGTTCGCCCGAACCGCGATTGACGCCGTCGGCCGAGGTGATGACATTCAGTGCTCCAGCAAGTCGTCCCGAAAGCCCGAAGGAGTCGAGATTCACGCGCTCGCCGAGCGTCAAGCGCAAGTTGCTCGAAACGCGGAAAGACGACTGTGGATCGCGAGGTTCCGCACTGACGAGGATTTCGTCTGCCGAGGTGAGCGTTGCGCCGGTCAGATCGGCGGGCACGATCCGTGCTTCCGGAATATGCACCGTGCCGGTCGCCGCAAGATCACGGCCTGCCACTTTGAAGCTGAGGTTGGGCGAGGCACTGATTCGTGCTTCAGGCACATCGATCATCAGCAAGTCTTCGCCGCGCAGCCGCAACTCTCCATAGGGCTGTCCGCCGCGCCATGTGAGCTCGGCGTTCGCGTCGATGCGTCCTTTGCCGGCGCGCGCCGAGGACTCGAGCACGAAGCCATTGTCGAGCAGCCGTGCCTCGGCACGAATATCGCGCAGAGCGAGATTGACCTGATAAAAGTCGAGTTCACCTTTCTCGAGACGCAGCACGCCGTTGACGAGCGGCGTGCCCAAGGTGCCGCCCACGATCAGATCCAGCGACAGCTCGCCCGAAGAGCGATCGATCTCCGGCACATAGAGATAGAGCAGCGCGAGAGCCGTGGAGTCGGCGCGCAGGCTTGCCGTCAAAGGCAGGTCACGCCAGTTGTCGAGATTGGTAGCACCACCCGTGACAGCGCGAGTCGCGCGCATTTCGCCTCGAGCGCGTCCGCGTTCGCCCGCCGCCACCTCGAGCTTGCCGTCGATACCCGTATCGTTCGATTCGAGCAGCAAAGATCCGGAACCGAGCGGGATCAGATCGCGTTTGCCGCCGGCTCGTTGCCAAAGGAGGGCGGCATCTGCGAAGTCGGCGCGGACGTTGCCGCGTGCGATGCCATCACTCACGGCGCGCAGATTGATTGCCGCATTCAGCGACCCTTGATACTCGGCTCGCGCGGCGGGTCGTGGCAGCAGGCTCGCGATCGGCAACTTGGAGACGGCGGCCTCGAGTGTCCAGTCCGCCCCTTCCCAAGCACCTGTGCCGCAAATCGTTGCGGTCGCCGTCAGTACGGAATCTTTGGTGCCGCGCAAACAGAATGAGTTCACGCCAATCGACTGCGTCGTCAGGCGCAGACCGAGAGGCTGTTCGAGCGTCAGACCAATGTTGTCGTCCAGACGCAGCGTCAAATTCGACCAGCGTTGCTGCCAGCCCTCGGTATCGAAACTGGCCTCACCCCGTATCGAAGCCGACAAATCTTTGCCCGTGATATCGACGGCCAGCGAATGCGCACTGCTGCGACCGGCGATATCGAGCACCACGCGCTCTGCCTGTCGACCGATGGCGTTGACCTCTTCGGCTTCGATATGAGCTCGCGCCGTCGCGTCGGCGCCACCGCTTGGATCAAGATCGATATCCGCAACGAGGCGGCCAATGTCGACACCGCCGAGCGCGAGCTCGCTGCCTTTGGCTTCGAGGCGCACCAGCATGGCTGTCGGCGTGCCGCGCAAGGTGCCGTTTGCGCTGAGGCGGCCTTTGCCGCCTTCGGCGATCACGCCAAGATCCTGTGCGTCGATTTTGAAGTCGAAATCGTTGCGTTGTGGCGAGAGCGTGCCGTCGAGTGCAAGGCGCAGACCGCCTGCCGAGAGGTCGACTTTCCGCAGTTGCAGTTTGTCGCCCGCGATCGTCAGCCGCCCCGAGCCGCGAGCGGGCGTGCCACGCAGGCGTCCGCTCAAGCGCTGTACATCGACATCGATGACCCCGCGCGCACCGAAGCCTTGACCTTGGGCATCGAGTTGGAAGTCTATTTTTCCAGACAATCCAGCTCGCCATTGCGCAGGATCGATTCCGCGGACGGCGCCCTTGAGTTGCCAGCGTTCGGCCGGGCGCCAGGCGAACTCGCCTTTGAGATCGGCGACTCCGCCCAATGTGCGTGCGACGAGACGCGAGATGTCGAATTTGCCGGGGCCGAGGGTGCCAACGACATCGGCATCGAGCGGTGGCAGCGCCGCAATCTTTGTGGGGCCGCGCGCCGTGACGGCATATGAACCCAGCCCCTTGAACGTGAAGTCGCCGCGGTCGCTTGCGATCGAGGGCGTGGTGTCGGTCAAGGGCCAACGAAATCTTTGCCATCGACCTTGCAGATCGAGCTCGGGACCCGCGTCGGTGAAGGCAATGGTGCCTGCGGCATCAACCTCGGTTCCAGAGCCCGGATGACCGAGCCCGATCTGTTTGGCAGTGATGACGCCCAGCGAGTAGCGACCATCAAAGTTCACATCCAGAGGGCCGGCCGCGAGACCCGGTGGCAGCAAGCGACCTTTGGCACGATAGCCGTCGCGATCGATGGTGAGCGCAAGCTCACCACCGATCAGGCCAAGTGCCGCCGCGCCGCCGAATTCCTGCAGATCGAGATTGCTGACTTTGGCGTCGGCGCGCACGCTCCATGGCGAGAGCAAGCGCATCTTGCCCTCGTCGATGCTGATATCGAAGGGTTCACGCAGTGTCGCATCGAAGCGCGCCTCCTCGAGATCGCCGTCGAACTCTGCCTTTGCCAGCCAGCTCGGCCCGCGCTTCGGCTGAAAGCGAGCCGTTGCACGACCCTCGAGACCCAGCGGCAGCGCCGCACTCAGCAGGCCATCGGCTTGCAGATGCAAATTACCGAGCTGCGTCGACAGTTCGCGAACCGAGAGCGTGGTGCTGCGCAACAGACCATCGAGTCTAGTGTCGCGAAACTCCACCGGGTTGCCCGTGAGGGGCTCGATCACGATCAAAGGCAGGGTCGCCGTGTGTGCTTCTACCGTCAGCAATTGCGGCAAAAAACGTGGCGGCTTGTCCGGCGGAGGACGATCGCGAAGCTGCTGTTCGATCTCGACGCGGCCAACTCGAAATTCCCGCGCCTCGACCGCTTGCCAAAGCAGGGGCAAGAGATCGATCCGAATACGGATGTCCTGAAGATGGACATGAACGACATCATGCTCGATATCGATGGCACCGATATTCACGCCGCCCGCGAGACTGCCCTTCACGTCACGAATTGCAAGGCGCTCGATGGTGCCGAATCGCGATGGAATCTTTGCCAAGGCGAATCGCAAAGCCGACTCGGAATGCCCGAGCATCCAGAGCGCCACCAGCGGCAGCGCCAGAATCAGCAGCACACCAATGATGATGAGGGTGGTACGACGTTGCATGTGATCAGAGCTTCGGCGAGAAGTTGAGGTGCAGACGCGGGCCCGGCAGACGATCAAAGTTTTTGTCGAGCGCGCACCTTGGGTCGGGGGTGACGCTGCGACAGACCGGGTTGGTCATAGGTTGTGCGATGTCGATACCGAGCGTCACGATCGGCAAGCGGAGCCGCAGGCCGATACCCGCCGAGAACTGCAAGGGGTCGCCGAAATCATTGAAGGCGTTGCCTGCATCGATGAACGCGGCGATACCGAGGTTGCGCGGCAGATCGCGAATCACCTCGGCCGTCGCCGTAAACAAGTGGCGGCCACCGACCTTGGCGCTGCCCGCCTCGATCGGCGACAAATCATTGAAGCCGAAACCGCGCACGCTGCGATCACCGCCGGCAAAGAAACGCTCGGTACCCGGCAAGGCCGCAGCATCCGAAACCAGGGTGGCGCCCAACTGGCCACGCACGAACAAATGCCAGCTCGGGCCGAGGTCGAATACCCGTTCGGCTTCGAGGCGGAGCTGCAGATAGTTTTCTTCGGCACCGAGCGCTGAGGCCGAGCCGCGCAATTCAGCGTAGAGCGCGCGTGAAAACAGCGCTTCGCCCAGATAACCGCGGGGCACCGATGAATAACTGACGCCCGGGATCACGAGCGTGGCCGCATCTTCGAAACCCGGTCGATTGAGTGCCGCTTTCGTGATGGTGCGGACACGACTCAAGGACGCGAACATCACGCGCTGCCATTCGCCATCTACCTGCGTGATCGAGGGCTGAAAGCGGGTGGTGCGCGTATCGAGATCGCCAAGCTCATCGCGCGCATAACGAAACTCGAAGCCGAGCCTCTCGAGCGCTGGATCGCCGATCGGCATGATGTAGCGGGCCTCGACCGATTGCTCGAGCTGCGCGGCCTTGATTTCGGTGCGCAGCCGATGCCCACGGTCGTTGAGACGGCGGTTTTCCCAAGTCAAAGTACCGCGCATCTTGCTGTCGGTCGCATAACCGACACCCGTGGAATAACGATTGCGTCGATTGGGTTCGGTGCGGATGCTGATGGGGATGCTGCGTGCAGCGCGGTCAGGCTCGCCGGCAAGCACTTCGACCGTTGAAAAATATTGACTGTCATCCAGCGCAAACTGCGTGCGCAGCAGTTGTCGCGCATCGTAGGGCGCAGACTCTTCGTACCGCAGAAAGCGCCGCAGCAAATCATCTTCGAGTGAACGTTGTTCGATGACCGTCGTGCCGAAGGCGTAACGATCACCGGTTTCCATGGCCAGTCGAACCGTTGCCGAGCGCTTCGCCGGATCGATCAGCAGTTCACTGATCGTGAGCTGCGCATCGACATAACCGAGCGTCGAGGCAGTGCGTCGCAGATTATCTTTGAGGGTATCGTAGGCCGCGTGCTGCAGACGATCGCCTTTGCGCAGCGTCGCACTCGCGAGAATGTCGCGGAACGCCGGATCCTCTTTGCCTGTACCGCTCACGGCGACCTCGACGCTATCGAGTAGCACCGGCGGACCGGGGTCGATGCGCAGGCGCGCGCGCCATCGTTTCTCGCTGACTTTCTCGATCGATGAACTGACTGTCGCCTCGTAGTAACCGAAAGGTCGCAGAGCGTTCGCAGCCTCACGCTCGGCGCGCTCTTGCAGACGCTCCACCAGTGCCTGATCGAGATCGTCGCGATTGCGATATCGCTCAAGGCTCAGAAAGATGAGCACGTTGCGACGCAGCGCACCGTCGACGCCGCTGATTTCGAGGTCGATGTCCGCGCGCGCTGGCGCACCGACGGCGAGCACGCCGACGACACAGAGCAGCAACAAAGAACTTATGCGGTTCATGCGGAGCGGGTTTTCCCGGGCGCTGGACAAACGCCCGATTCTACTCGCTCAAACCCATTCGTCGGCGCGCAGGCGCCAGTTCGCCTTTTCGGTCGGCTGACCCGACATGTCAAAACTGCGCTCCTCGATTTCCACGGTCCCGTCGTGGCCGAGCAGCAGTAGCGTGGAGCAGCGCGTGCCGTAGTCACCGTGCTGCACAAAGGCGGCCGAAAGCCGCAGTTCCCACTCTGGGCTCAGACCTGTTTGCGGCAGATCGGTCGGACGTGCGCACTCGCGGTCGTCGAGGGCGGCCCACAGTGGCGACGTGTCGGCCGCTTCGCTGGAGGTGGATTCTGCGGCCAACCAGCTTTCGAGCGCTGCGCGCAGTCGTCGAACTTTTGGCCAAGGCGTGTCGAGCACATGGTTGCTTACCACATGCACGCCGGGCTGCAGACGCCGTGCAAAGGGCTCTGCGCGATTGGTCGCGTACCAGAGGTCTTGCTCGTCCGCGAGTAACAGATTGAAACCAGCATAGCCCGGCGAGTCGTCGGCCAGCTGCTCCAGGTATAAGGCAGCGCCATGCCGCGCACCGAGAAAATCGCTGACCAATCGACCGCGCGTCGGTGCGTTGCGACGCGGTCGCGCGAGTTCACGGTAATTGGTGACCAGCCCCATGCAGCGCCGGCGGTCGATTCCGAACCAGGTACCGCCTGCCTGCAGATCGCGGCCGGCGAGGATGTCGGTGCGCTCTTGCCACGGTCCGAGCGCCGCGCTCTCCCGGGCATGAAATTCGTCGCGATTGGCGATCACGATGGCGCGGTAGCGCGGATGTGCGTTCCAGGCAATGGCAGCGAGGCACATCGTGAAGACCTGTGTAAAAGCCCCAAGCCGCCGCGGTTCAGCGGCTCACCGCGCCGGTCCAGCTGCGCGTCGATACGCTGCGCAGCGGCGCGGGCCAATCGGCATCAAACCAGTTTTCGATCAATCGATGCGAGATGGAAGTCGGTGGCGGCAGGACGACGGCACCCGCGGCAATCTCGGCTCGTGTGAACCAACGCGCGTCTTCGAGTTCGCTGCTGCCGCTGGCCACCGAGCCCGGTTCCGCAATGGCCATGAACCCGAGCATCAAAGATGAAGGGAACGGCCAAGGTTGCGAGGAGTGATAGTCGCTCGCGGTGATACTCACCCCAGTTTCTTCGAGGACTTCGCGGGCAACGGCATCTTCGAGACTCTCGCCAGGCTCGACGAAGCCCGCGATCGTGGAATAGCGACCCTTTGGCCAACTTGCCTGACGCCCGAGCAGCGCGCGTTCGCCATCGCTGACGAGCACGATAATCGCCGGATCAATGCGCGGAAAAAATTCGGTGGCGCAGTCGGCGTTGCGGCACTGCATTACGTGGCCCGCCCGCAGCGGACGCGTGGGGGTACCGCAGACTCCGCAGTGGCGATGCCGCTGCTGCCAGTAGCTGAGCGCGCGCGCATAGGCGAGCAGGCCCGCTTCTTCGCTGCCCAAAGTCGGTGCCAACGGCCGCAATTCTTCGAAGCGAATCGGGGAAGACGCCGTATCGACGTCGTCGCCGATCTGCACCATCACGCAGCGCCGTTCGCGGAACCAGCCGAGCAGCACCAGTGATTCGTCGGGTGTGACGCGCGCCAGAGCATGTTGATGATCGATGAAGGCCGCCATCGGTGGATTACCCGACACACCGAGCGCGGTGCCGCGAATCGGCAGGAACAAAGTGCTGGCATCGGCTCGCGCCGCCTGCAGCCAGCCCGGATCCTCGCGCAACTCGGCGCGACGATCCAAATAAGGACCGGCGAGGAAGTTGGCAGCTGAGCGTTCGGAGGATGGCGGCATCGGCATTGGCCCGTACCCGCTCGGCGATTGTTGCGACCACCCGGGTCGGGTGGGCGTCATCGTCAGGCTTTTGGGGCGACCGAAAGTTTAGCAGTGTCGCTCGCTGGCTCGGCCGTTAGCCTTTGGCTGCGACCGGGAGTTGGTGTTTTCTCCGGCATGACCGTGTCGCACACCCGGCAGAGCGGGTCGCGCAGCGTGATGGCCTCGACGATATTGAGCGCCTCGCAGGCGGGACAAAAACGCAGGCGGATTTCGTCGCCCGCCGTCAGTGCTTTGGCGAGAAAAGCCGCGTGTTCGAAATCGATGCGTGGCCGTGGCACGACTCTGCGATAAGCCTCGTACGCATCGCACAGCAGACGGCCCCGCGAGATGGTCGGAATTTTGCGGATAGAGGCCGGGTTCGGCTGGTCGGGAATGGCGCCGAACAGCAGCAGGATGGAGGCGAGCGCGTGCGCCTCGGCGCCCATGACGCCCGATCGCAGGAAGTAATTGACCTGCTCGGGTGATTTGCCGCGATGGCGCCGCAGGCCAGCGCCCGGCTTGATGTACGAGCGAAAGAGCTTGCGGACGCGATCATCGCTAAGCCCCGTCCAATAGCGGATGGTCTGGGTGCGCGCCTCGTGACGCAGCAGTCGCAGCGCAAGTTCGAGGCGCAGGCGGTCACGCTTGTAACGGTCGTCGGTCAGGTGCATAGCCCCGTCTCCTGCTGGGTATCGATAAAAAACCGCTATTTCGGGGGAAAATATCCCAAAACAAACGCTGCGTTCCAAGCCGTCATGGGGGACCATTTCCATCGAAAAAACGCAGGAATGCATGGTCAACGAAAGAAAGCTCACGGGTCCCGAGGCCGCCGTCCTCGTCACTACCGAAACTGACTTCGCTCGCAGTGTCGATCGCGAGATCATCCGCCAAGTCGGCGGCATGAACCTGCGCGGGCTGCGCATCCTGCGTGACGCTCTCGCGGCGTCCCGCATCGTGTTGCCTCAGGCGGCAGCGGCCCTCAAGTCCGAATGGTTGGCCATCGAAGACGCCGCACTCGCCTCGGTTGCCGATTGCCCCTACCTGCTCTTCAATCTCTCGACTGACACCGCCTTCGCCTTGTGGCGGCGCGCACAGTCAGGCGTCGCCTTGCCGCGTTTGCCTCCAGGCCTTTGTGAGGGTCAGGCAGGTCAAGGCTTTGCGCGCATCGTTTGTTACTTCGCCTGGCAGACCGCGCAGTCACGCCCCGCCGCAGCCTCGCTGCTGCTCGGGCTGTCACCCGCCGGCTGCGAAGCCTTGCGCGCACTCGAACTGCCGCAGATCGACGAACTCGCCGAAACCGCCGGCCCCTGCGTCAGCCTGCGTTGGGGCGATGACACGGCGTTCTGGCAGCGTCGTCTCACGGCGGCGCGCACGCGCGACCGCAACGGACTCTGGGAGACCACGCTCGCGGGTGTGCAGCGCCTCGCTGCCGTTTCGCGCAGCAGCTGACCGCCGCTCTGCAGTCATCGGCCGTGTTATCTTCTTTGGCCTGATGGAAGCACTCGCGGTCCGCGGTCTCGTCAAGAGATACCGCAATGGTGTCGAAGCCCTAAAGGGCATCGATCTGAGCGTCGCCGAAGGCGACTTCTTCGCGCTGCTTGGCCCGAATGGGGCAGGCAAAAGCACCATGATTGGCATCTGCACCTCGCTCGTCACCAAAACAGCGGGTAGCGTGCGGGTGTTCGGTCACGACCTCGACACCGATCTCGAAGCCGCCAAGGCCTGCATCGGCGTCGTGCCACAAGAACTCAACCTCAACCAGTTCGAAACTCCCGAGACCATTGTCGTCAATCAGGCGGGTTTTTACGGGATCCCGCGGCGCCTCGCGCGTGAGCGCGCTGAAAAATATCTGACCAAGCTTTCGCTCTGGGATAAGCGCAACAAGATGGCGCGTACTTTGTCCGGGGGCATGAAGCGGCGACTCATGATCGCGCGGGCGCTGGTGCATGAACCTCGGCTGCTCATCCTCGATGAGCCCACCGCGGGCGTCGACATCGAGATCCGCCGCTCGATGTGGGATTTTCTGCGCGAACTCAATGCCGCAGGCACCACCATCATCCTGACCACGCACTATCTCGAAGAAGCGGAGACGCTTTGTCGCAATATCGCCATCATCGATCGCGGTCGCATTGCCGAAGCCGATCGCATGGATCGCCTGCTGCTGACGCTGCACACTGAGTCCTTCATGCTCAGTCTGCGCGACCCGGTGGCAAGTGCGCCCAAGGTCGAAGGCTATGATATCCGGCTGGTTGATCCGCAGACGCTTGAGGTCGAGGTCAGCAAAGATCGTGATCTCAATGATCTTTTCACTCGTCTTTCGGCCGATGGGGTGCACGTGGTCACCCTGCGCAACAAGGTCAACCGGCTCGAAGAAATCTTCATGCGTTTGGTCGACAAGTCGGGAGCAGCGGCATGAGTGCGGGTTTTGCCAGTGTTCGCTGGATCGGCTTTCAGACCATCGTGCTGCGCGAGATGGGGCGCATTCTGCGCATCTGGGGTCAGACCATCGTGCCTTCGGCGGTGACCGCTGCGCTTTATTTCGTGATCTTCGGCAGTCTGATCGGCCGGCGCATCGGGCAAATGGATGGCGTCGATTACATGCAGTACATCGCGCCCGGTCTCATCATGATGGCGGTCATCACCAACGCCTACGCCAATGTGTCCTCGTCTTTCTTCGGTGCCAAGTTCCAGCGCTTTCTCGAAGAAATCTCGGTATCGCCGCAACCCAACTGGGTGGTCATCGCGGGTTATGTCGGCGGTGGCGTGTTGCGCGGCCTCTTGGTCGGGCTTGCCGTCACGGTCATTTCTTTGATATTCACGCATCTGCCGGTGCATCATCTGCTCGTGACGCTGGTGGCGGTGCTGTTGACGGCCGTGGTCTTTTCTTTGGCGGGGTTCATCAATGGCGTGTTCGCCAAAAATTTTGATCAGGTGAACTGGATTCCCACTTTCATCCTTACGCCGCTCACCTATTTCGGCGGCGTGTTCTACTCCATCAATCTGCTGCCGGAGTGGGCGCGCACCTTGTCTTTTGCCAATCCGGTGCTGCACATGGTCAACGCTTTCCGTTACGGATTTCTCGGTCGCTCCGATGTCCATGTCGGCTTGGCGTTCGGCATCATGACCTTGGCGGTGCTGGCGCTGTTCGGCGTTGCGCTTTGGCTCATGGAGCGTGGTACCGGTCTGCGCGACTGATGTCGGCAGGCCCCCGCTAGTTTGCTCACCCCTATGCACGCGCAATTCCATCCGCCGCGATGGCTGAGCGGAGCTCACGTACAGTCGATTCTGCCTAGCCTGCCGCTGCGCAGATTTTGGGTTGAGCGCCGAGCTCGTCCATTGCTTGCAGCAAGTCGCGAGCTGCTGCTCGATTGCGGCGAGGGTGTTCGATTGCAGGGATTTTTCTCTTCGGCGCCGCCGACACTGAGCGTTGCCAGCAAAACTCTCGCGGTGCTGCTGCACGGTTGGGAAGGCAGTGCGCGCTCGCTCTACGTGCTCTCGCTGGCGCAGACGCTGCACGAGCATGGCTATGACGTGGTCAGACTCAATCTGCGCGATCACGGCGGCACCCACCACCTCAATCGCGAGTTGTTTCATTCCTGTCGACTGCCTGAGGTGGTGGGGGCGATAAAGCGACTGCAGTTTTTGTTCCCGTCGCACCGGCTTGTGCTCGCCGGTTTTTCGCTGGGCGGCAACTTCATGCTGCGTGCAGCCGCAGAGGCTGCACGCGCAGATTTGCGCATCGATCATGCTTTTGGTGTGTCGCCCGTGCTCGATCCGGCTACTTGTCTCGATGCACTCGAGACCGGGTGGTCGCTCTACCACGATTATTTCGTGCGCAAGTGGCTGCGATCGCTACGATTGAAGCAACAGGCATGGCCCGGTACTTTCGAGTTCGGTGAATCATTGAAGTCGGGTGATCTGCGCGCGATGACCCGCGAGCTCGTGTTGCAGCACTCGGGCTACGCCACGGTCGAAGAATACTTTCGAGGCTATGCCATCACCGAGGATCGGCTCGCCGGTCTTGGTGTGCCTGCCACCGTGATTACGGCCTTGGACGACCCGATCATCCCGGCCAAGGACCTCGCTCGACTGGCGCGACCACCGACCCTGCGCGTGATTGCCACGCCCACCGGCGGGCATTGCGGGTTTTTCGATTCATTCAATGGCCCGGGTTGGGCAGATCGATTCATCCTGCGCGAGCTGGGAGCCACACCGAGGTCCGCTTGACCTAGAATCGAGCGATGCATCGACCTATTCGCATGCTTGTCGCCTTGCTGCTGACGCTGGTGCTCGCCGGTTGTGGCGAGCTGCAGGACTGGCGCAGTACTCAGCGAGCCGACACGCTCGACGCCTACGAGGCCTTCGTCGAGCAGTATCCACAGAGTCAGTATGTGCCGGTGGCGCAGCGGCGCCTCGCTGATCTCGTCGAACAGCGCGATTGGTTGATCGCTACCGAGTCCGACACGGCCGAAGGCTACCGTGCGTTCATCAACAATCATCCGAAGGGGCGATGGACGAGGGAGGCGCGTGTGCGCCTGCAGAATTTTTTGTCCACGCCCGGCGTGCTGGGCCCGGCGGCGATCGAACCGGTTGAGTCCGCAGAGCCGCCCGCCATGCTGCCGAGCGAACCTGCGCCGATCAAGAGCGCGAGCCCTGCCGAGCCCGCGGTCAACGTGGAACCGGCACCCGTCACCCACCGCATTCAACTCGGGGCGTATTCCAGTCGTGACAAGGCGCTCGATGCTTGGCGAGAAGCTCGCGCCCGACATGTCGAGCTGCAAGGCTTGGTGTCGCAGGCCGTGCTCGGATCAAACGGCAAGGTCGAGATTTATCGACTGCAAGCGAGTGTCGCGAGCGAAGAGCGCGCGCGCGAGATCTGCCAAGCACTCGTTGCCGCGCGTCAGGGCTGTGTATACGTGCCTCCGGGGCGCTGATTTTCAGTTGCGCAGCGCATCATCGAGCACCAGCGCATGTACGAAAATTTCTTTGGTCTGACCGAGCCGCCGTTTTCGATCACGCCGGATCCGCGTTATCTCTATCCGAGCGCGCGGCATACCGAAGCACTCGGTCATCTTTTCTATGGTGTGAGCGCTGCGGGCGGTTTCATTCAACTCACCGGCGAGGTGGGTACGGGCAAGACCACCGTGGTTCGCTCGCTGCTCGCCCGCGAGCCTGCTGATGTCGATATCGCGCTCATTCTCAATCCCAGGCTGACCGTCGCCGAGTTTCTGCAGACCATCTGCGAGGAATTGCGTGTGGTCGTGCCTGCCGATGGTCGCGATAGCGTCAAAACTTTGATTGATGCTTTGACTGCGCGCTTGCTCGAGGCGCATGCCGCCGGACGGCGAGTGGCGGTACTCATCGACGAGGCGCATCTTCTCGAACGTGATGTGCTTGAACAGGTTCGGTTGCTGACCAACATCGAGACCGCGACTCGCAAGCTGTTGCAGGTGATTCTCATCGGTCAGCCTGAACTGCGTGATCTGCTCGCCCGCGAAGACATGCGTCAGGTTGCGCAGCGGATAACCGGCAGGCTGCATCTCGACCCTCTGTCGGCCGAGGAGACCGCTGCCTATGTTCGTCACCGCCTGCGCGTCGCTGGCGCCACACAGGAAATCTTCACGCCGGCTGCCTTGCGTGAATTGCATCGTCAGGGTCGAGGACTGCCGCGCCTCGTCAATGTCATCGCAGACCGTGCGATGCTCGCGGCATTCGCCCGTGACCGTCACGAGATCAAACCTGCGATCGTGCGTGCAGCCGCAGCAGAGGTTTCTGGTGTCGAGCCACGCTCGAGGGTGTGGATTTGGCTGGCAATGCTGGCGACCTTGCTGGCGATCGGCGGCGCTGCGGCCGTGTGGCTACGCTGAGGCATTTTGCTGCGCTGCAGTACAAACAAAACAAGAGACCAATCCATGCTGAGATCTTCGAATACCCGCTTGGCAGCCGCATCTGCGTCGTTTTTCATTGCAATGTGGCTTGCCCTCGGTAGTGCACTTGCCGCACCTGAGGCGAACGAGGGCGATTGGCTTGCATTTGGACGCGACCCGGGCGGTAGCCAGCACTCACCGCTTGCGCAAATCGACGCAAAAAATGTCCGGAAGTTGCGTCGTGTATGGACTCATCGCAGCGGCGATTTCATTGATGCACCCTCGCCAAAGGGTTCCATCTTGCAGGCGACGCCATTGCATGTGAACGGCACGCTTTATTTCTGCACGCCGTTCAATCGTGTTTTTGCCCTCGAAGCGGAAACGGGGCGCGAACTCTGGGTCTTCGATCCGCATCGTGCTGATCCGAAAACGGGTCGTGAGGCCTTGAGCCCACCACGGACCATGGCGAGTCGATGTCGAGGCGTTGCCTATTGGGAGAGCGCCTCATCGAAATCCGCAGCCAATACACCGTGCCAGCGCCGCATCTTCAAGAACGGCGAGAACTCGCGTCTCTACGCTCTCGACGCCGACACTGGCGCGCTCTGCGCCGATTTCGGTGCTGCAAAGGCTCATCCGGGCTGGGCGTCGCATGCCGACTACGAAAATCACGGTGAAGGCATCATGGCCTCGTCGACCTCTCCGCCCGCTGTGCTCGGAGACATCGTGATCGCCGCCATGGCGGTGAACGATGGCATCGCCAACGCCAAGGACGGCATCGTTCGCGCCTTTGATGTACGCACTGGTGAGTTGCGCTGGGAGTTCAATCCGATTCCCTCCGAGTTTCGTGAGCAGAGCGGCGCGGCGAACGTGTGGTCGACGATCAGCGTCGATGTGGCCAATAACCTCGTTTTTCTCCCGACCACGAGCCCATCGACCGACTACTACGGCGGTGGTCGTCGTTTCGAGATGCCGTTGGCGAATGCCATCGTCGCGCTCGATGGCGCGACGGGCAACGTCGTTTGGTCGCGGCAGGTGGTCCGCCATGATTTGTTCGACTATGACCTTGTCGGTCATCCGCTACTTGTCGACATCCGTCGCGATGGCCGCACCGTGCAGGCCGCGTTGCTGCAGACAAAGATGGGTTGGCTTTACGGGTTTGACCGTCGAACGGGCGAGCCGCTTTGGCCCATCGTTGATCGGGAAGTGCCTGCGAGCGATGTGCCGGGTGAGGCGGCCGCAGCGACCCAGCCGGTCCCGGAGGGTATGGCGCCCTTTGCCAGACAAACTTTGAAGCGCGAAGATTTGTTCGGCATCACGCCTATCGATGCCTACGCCTGCAGGCGCCGTTTCGACGAGTTGCGTTATGAAGGCATGTACACACCGCCCTCCGTTCGCGGCTCGATTCTTTTTCCGTCAGCCTTGGGCGGCGGAAATTGGGGTGGTGCCGCTTATGATCCGGCGACCAATTCTCTGATCATCAAGGCGGAAAATCTGGCGACGGTGCTTCGAGTCATCCCGAAGAAAGATTCCACAGAAGATCAGCAGCCGCCCAAAGATTATTTGACCCGACCTTTGGTTGGCACGCCCTATCGGATCGAAGGCGAACTCTTCAATTCACCACTCGGTGTGCCGTGTACGCCCCCGCCCTGGGGAACCTTGATGGCACTCGATCTCGGTACCGGCCAACCGCGCTGGCAAATACCACTGGGTCAGATCCGCCGCGCAGGGGTGACTGTTCCCAAAGGGGCAGGCTGGGGCTCGCCGAACGTGGCCGGACCGATCACTACCGCGGGCGGGCTTGTTTTCATTGGCGCCACGATGGACTCGAAGCTGCGTGCGCTCGATACCCGCACCGGCAAAGAATTGTGGTCGGCTGATCTGCCTGTTCCCGGCATGGCTGTACCGATGACTTACTCGGTCAAGGGCAAGCAATATGTGGTCATCGCTGCGGGTGGCAATGCCCAAGTGGGCACAGCCATCGGCGATTATTTGATCGCCTACGCCTTGCCAGACTGAGCAAGCGTTCGGGTCAGCAGGGCGAAGATGCCGTCGCCATTCGAGCGCACCGCCCAGTACACGTTCTGCACGCGGTCCGCGCGAGGGCGAAACTCGACGGCCGTATGGCCTGCAGTCAGCGCTGCTTCGGTTTCGACCTCGATGTGGCAGCGCCGAAATTCGAATAGCGACGGATCGATCAGCCAAGCGATCGGGCAGGGATCATGCAGGGGTGAGCCTTGCTCGCGAGGTCCATTGGCAGGCAGCGCATTCGAGAACTCGAGCAGAGTGAACGCGGCATGGGCGGCAGCGGTACCGATTACGGCCACTGCTGCTGTTCGTGGGGGTGTGGCTCGAACCTGGTGGGTGGCGTCCAGACCGAAAGCGTAGACGGACGGTCCGGCGTTGAATACCACCTGCGCTGCGTGCGGATCAGCGTAGATATTGTATTCGGCCGAGGCGGTGATATTGCCGCCCTCGCTGCGCGCGCCGCCCATGATCGCGAACTCGCGCACACCGCGCAGAATGTCGGGACGCCGTTGTATTGCGGTGGCGACATTGGTCATCGGCCCGGTGATCACCAAAGAAATCGACGCGGCAGGCGCGGTCGTCAGTTCGCGGATCAGAAAATCGACGGCATGCAGTGGCTCTGGGCCCTTGCGCGGCGTTGGTGTTGGCAAATCGCCGAGACCCGACTCGCCATGAAAATGACCGGCCTCTACAGGCTGACGGCGCAGGGGCTGTCCGCATCCGGCAAACACGGGCACCTCTTCGCGCGCGGCGATTTCACGGATCAGGCAAGCATTGCGGGCGGTCTGGGCTGCGCCGACGTTGCCGGCCACGGTCGTGACGCCGCGCAAGTCGAGTGCATCGCGGGCTGCGAACGCAAGCAGCAGAGCAACGCCATCGTCGACCCCGGGGTCACAGTCGATGATGACCGGTGATGCGTCCATCTAGGTCGGCAGCGCGTCCCAGTAGGCCTCGATGCGTTTGCGCATGGCGGCGTCGGGTAGACGCCCTTGAGCAGCTCCAAGATTGTCTTCGAGGTTGGTCACTTTGGTCATGCCCGGGATCGCGCAGGTGATTGCCGGGTGCGAGACGACATATTTCAAAAAGACCTGACCCCAGCTGCGCGCATCGAATTCGGCAGCCCAGTCAGGCAATTGTTGATCGCGTACGCGACCGAACAAATTGCCGTCGCGTCGACCACCAAAGGGCAGATTCACCAACACCGCAATGCCTTTCTCGGCGGCGAGCGGCAGCACCTCGTCTGCAGCGCTGCGATTTCCCAGCGAGTAATCGACCTGAATGAAGTCCAGTTTCTGCGTGCGCATGAGGCGCAGCATCTCCGGATACTGCGAGTCCTGCGAGGTGGTGATTCCCACATAGCGGATCCGCTTCGCCGCCACCCACTCAGCCATCAGCGGCAGCAAAACCTTGGCACCGATCAAGTTGTGCACCTGCATCAGTTCAATGAAATCGGTGCGTAGTCGACGCATCGATTCGTCGATGCTGGCAATGCCTTCTTCGCGAGTGCCGCCACGCGCCGTGACTTTGGTGGCGATGAAGGCCCGCGGTCGATTGCCGATTTCGGCAAGCAGTTCGCCGATCACGCGCTCGGACTCGCGATAGAGAGGCGCGGTGTCGATGACACTGAGTCCCGCCGCCGTGAACCGTTCGAGCACTGCGCGACGGGCTGCGCGCTCCTCCGGCGTGGTCGGGCTGTAATTGTTGGTGCCCACGCCAATGACGGGGATTTTCTCGCCGCTCGAGGGAATGGCTTTGCGCAGCAGTCCCGCTGCGAGCGTCGGTGCGCCGGTCGCAGCAAAACTTGCGACGGCGCCGCTCGCCAAGCCGAGCAGCAAAGCGGTGCGACGATCGATCGGTCCATTGATGATACGAGTGCTCAAAAGTGATCTCCGGTGAGGTCTCAATCTGGCACCATCAGATGCGGCAGAGGGGGCGCCAATTCCGACGAGGCTGCACGCAGCAGCATCCATGCAAGACAAAGATTGGACGATATCGCGGGAATCGGCAACTCGCGGCGAGCGCTGCGCAGTGCGCGCAAGGTCGGCATCCCGGTGCCACTCAGCACCAGCGCTTCGGCGCTTCCCTGTGCGAGTTTGCGCAATGCGCCGAGTGCGTCATCGCTGGTCATTTCATAGATGTCATGGGTATCGGTGAGCGCCGGATCGACTCGCAGCCGCGCGACGATTTGGATGCCTGAATTTTCCCAGTACTGGTAGCCCGCGTCTGCCAAGCCCTCGGGGTAGGGTGAGACCAGAGCGATGCGCTGTACGCCCATCACCTTGAGCGCACCTCGAATGGCCTGTGCGGCGGTGATGACGGGAATGCCGCGTATTTTCGCCGCCGTCGCCGTGAGTTCATCCTCCAGAGCCGGGCCTGCGCGATAGCTCGAGCCCGTGCAACCGAAGCCAAAGGCGGCCAAGCGCATCGAACCGAAGCTCGCGATGGCGTCGGGGATATGCCGAATGTAGTGGTCGAGTCGTGTCTCGACGTCCGGCGCCGGATGCACGAGACGGGTTGCATATACGGCGACACCCTCCGGCAGGAGGGCGCGCAGTTCCGGTTCAACGGTCGGATTGGCCTGCGGCGTCGCTACACCCACGCGGGCGAGGGCGCCGTAGTCCGCGCTCATTCGCAGAGGCTTTCGAGGTACCCCTGAGCCACGGGCGACAGCCGCTTCATGGCGAGGGCGCGAGCCTTCGGCGCATCGACGAGATGCTCGAGGGGGCCGGAAACCAGCATGCGCAGGACCTGCGGGTCTTTGCGGGACACGGCAGCCATTTTGTTGAGTACGGTGAAACCGCGATAAATCTTGGCGCGCGGTGCGCGGCGGTTTTCGATGGAGCGAGCGAGATATTGGCCGAAGCGGGAGTACAGAAAGTAGTCGTCGTCACCGACGTCGAAACGGGCTTCGGCAAAGAAGTCCGGGAAATTCTTTTCTAGGTACTGGTTGACCTTGAGAAGACGGGGTCCAGGGTCGTTGTCTTGCGACGCTGAGATCTTCATTACTTCTTGTCCACCTCCACCGGGTCCAGACAGCCATCTCTGGACGTCACGAGCGGCACCACACCTCGCAACGCGCGCGAAAATTAAGACACGCGGACCGCGAGTGCAATACCTTTGGAAAAATTTTTTCCGGAGTACCTGCTGATGACAGACGACCCACCATTCGCGCTCGCGAGTTTTCGCGCTCCGCTGCGTGCCTTGGTGTTCGGGGCGAGTGGCGGGATCGGTGCCGCTTTCGTTGATCTGCTCGCTCAGCAGCCGAGCGTCGCCGCGGTGTATGCCGCCGCACGAACCGCTTCTCCGCCGTGGAATTTCTCGCTCGAGGACGAGGGCTCGATTGCGGCCGTTGCCGCGACGGCAGCAGCAGACGGCCCGCTCGATCTCGTGATTGTTGCCACGGGCATGTTGCACGCGGCGAACCTGCAGCCCGAAAAAACCTGGCGCAGCCTCGATGCTGCCGCGCTTGCTCGGGCCTTCGCGGTGAATGCGACGGGACCCGCGCTGATAGCCAAGCACACGCTCGGCTTGCTGCGCCGCGATGCGAAGTCGGTGTTCGCCTGTTTGTCGGCCCGAGTCGGTTCGATCGAGGACAATCGTCTCGGCGGCTGGCATGCGTATCGCGCCTCCAAGGCCGCGCTCAACATGCTGGTACGCAGCTGCGCCGTGGAGCTGCGCCAGCGCAACCCCGGCGCGCTGTGCGTGGCGCTGCACCCGGGCACGGTCGACACACGACTTTCCAAGCCGTTTCAGAGTGGCGTCGACCCTGAAAAACTCTTCACGCCGCGGCGTTCGGCGAGTGCGCTGCTCGGCGTGCTCGACCGCTTGACCCCCGCCGACAGCGGCCGACTCTGGGCCTGGGACGGGCAGCTCATTCCGTTCTAGACCATCCAGCCGTTCCAGGCCATCCAGTCCCAGACCCGTATCGGCCAAATGAGGCCGGTGGTAGGCTCGGAGCCTGCTGGATAGCTCGGCGATTTGGGATGGACCCCGACGATGAGCGCTACTGCGACCAATTCAGGCTCGACCGACTCCGGTTCTGCTCGCCCCTTGGATGGCGTTCGCGTCATTGATGTCGGCAATTTTTTGGCCGGGCCTTATGCAGGCACGATCATGGCCGAGTTCGGGGCCGAGGTCATCAAGATCGAACACCCGCAAGGCGGCGATCCCATGCGCCGCTTCGGCACCACAACGGCGCGCCCCGACGCCACGCTCAAATGGCTGAGCGAGAGTCGCAACAAAAAATCGGTCACCTGTGATCTGCGCCAGCCCGAGGGCGTCGCGCTGTTGCTCAAGCTCGTCGCCAAGTCCGACATCTTGATCGAGAACTTTCGACCGGAGGCCATGGAAAGCTGGGGCCTTGGTTGGGATGTACTGCGTGCCGCCAATCCGCGCCTTGTCATGTTGCGCGTTACGGGTTACGGGCAAACGGGTCCTTATCGCCGACGTGCCGGCTTCGCGCACATTGCGCAGGCGTTCGGTGGACTCAATTATCTCGCCGGTTTCCCGGGCGAGACGCCGGTGTTGCCGGGCACCGTGCCTTTGGGCGATTACGTGGCGAGTCTGTTTGGTGCCATCGGCACCCTGATCGCGTTGCGTCACGCTGAGCAGACGGGCCGTGGCCAGATCGTCGACGTCGGTATCTACGAGGCGATTTTTCGTATCCTCGAAGAAATCGCCGCAGCCTATGGTCTGCATGGCGTGGTGCGTGAACGCGAAGGGTCCGGCAGTTTCGTGGCCTGTCCGCACGGACATTTCCGTACTCGTGACGATCGGTGGATTGCAATCGCGTGCACCACCGACAAGATGTTCGAGCGTCTGGCAGCGGCGATGGAGCGGCCCGAGCTCGCCTCCGCAGAACTTTACGGTGATCAACGCAAGCGCCTTGCCGCGCGCGAGACCGTCGACGCCATCGTCATCGATTGGGTTGCCTCGCTCGATCGAAAGGAGATCCTCGATAGATGCCTTGCGATGGAAGTCCCCGCCGGCAAGGTCAACTCGATCGCCGATATCTTTGAAGACGAGCATTTCTTGGCGCGCAGTAATCTCTCGGTCCTGCAGGCCGAGGGTCTTGGCGAGGTGGTTGTGCCCGGCGTCGTACCACGGCTGTCGAAGACCCCGGGGCGCATCACTCATCTGGGCCCCACGCTCGGTGATGCCACGGTTACCGTGCTCACTGAACTTTTGAAGCTCAACGCTGCAGAGATTGCCGCGCTGCGCGAGCAGCGGATCATCTGAGGGGAGTCGCGCCAGCCCATGACCGCGTCAGCAAACAATACGCATGATGAGCGCTTGCCCCTCAAAGGCATTCGCGTGATTGATATCGCCACCGTCATCGCAGCGCCCTATTGCGCAACCTTGCTTGGCGAGTTCGGCGCCGATGTACTGAAGTTGGAGCATCCGGACGGTGGCGATGCCTTGCGACGGTTCGGTACGCCCTCGAATCGCGGCGACACTCTGACCTGGCTCAGCGAATCGCGTAACAAGCGCTCGATGACCATCGACTTGCGTACCCCTGAGGGTGCTGAAGTATTCAAGTCGATGATCGCCAGGACCGATGTGCTCTGCGAGAACTTTCGCACGGGCACACTCGAGCGTTGGAATCTCGGCTGGGATGTTCTGCGCCAGGTCAATCCGCGCCTTGTCATGTTGCGCGTGACAGGCTTCGGGCAAACGGGACCCTACAAAGATCGGCCCGGGTTCGCTCGTGTCGCGCATGCGATGGGCGGCATCGCTTATCTTGCCGGTATGCCCAAGGGCACGCCGGTGACGCCGGGTTCGACCACCCTCGGCGATTACATGACGGGACTCTATGGCTGTTTCGGGGTGCTGATGGCGCTGCGCCATCGCGATCTCACAGGCGAGGGCCAATTCATTGATGCAGCGCTTTATGAATCGATTTTTCGCTGTACCGAAGAGCTGGCGCCGGCCTATGGCATGTTCGGTATGGTCCGTGAACGGCAGGGCTCGTCGCACAACGATTTCGCGGTACCGCACGGCCATTTCTCGACGCGCGATGGCAAGTGGGTGGCGATATCGTGTGCCACCGACATGCTGTTCGCGCGCCTTGCGCAGGCGATGAGCCGACCCGATCTCGCAGCGCCACACACTTACGGCGAGCAGGAGCAACGACTTGCGCACCGTCACGATGTCAATGAAATAGTTCGTGATTGGTGCGGCTCGCTGACCCGCGAAGAGGTGCTGCAGCGTTGCTACGCCACCGACACACCAGCCGGTCCACTCAACAATATTGCCGATATCTTTGGTGATCGGCAATTTCATGCGCGACGCAATATGGTCGCGATCGATGCGCCCGACACCGGGGAGCAAATCATCGTCCCCACGCCGGTGCCGCGCTTGTCCGAGACGCCCGGTAGCATTCGATCACTGGGACCGAAGCTCGGCGAACACACCGAAGAGATCTTGCGCGAATTGCTTGGCATGAGCGATGCCGAGATTGCCGAGTTGCGCGTTCGCAAGGCGATTTAAAGCGCCTGATCAGAGGGGCACAAGATGGCGGGGATTCTGAGTGGGTTACGTGTGATCGAGGGTTCGGCATTTGTTGCCGCGCCACTCGGTGGCATGACCCTCGCGCAACTTGGCGCGGATGTCATTCGGTTCGATCCGATCGGGGGTGGACTCGATCGCCATCGTTGGCCGGTGACGGCGTCCGGACAATCGCTGTTTTGGACCGGCATGAACAAAGGAAAACGGTCCATCGCTGTAGATCTGCGCAACCCACGCGGGCAGGAACTGCTGACCCGGCTCATTGCAGCACCCGGTGCGGATGCAGGTGTTTTCAGTACGAACTTTCCGGCCCGAGGCTGGCTGGCGTACGAGTCGCTGAGCAAGACCCGCGCCGATCTCGTGATGGTGAACCTGCTCGGTCGGCGCGATGGCGGCTCGGAAGTGGATTACACCGTGAACCCGCAACTCGGATTTCCGCTGCTCACGGGAGCGCCTGATGGCGAGCCGGTCAATCACGTATTTCCAGCCTGGGATGCGATCGCCGGCAACATGATCGCCACGGCAATTCTCGCTGCACTGCGCCATCGCGACCGCAGTGGTGAAGGGCAGCTCGTCACCCTGGCGCTGAAAGATGTGGGACTCGCGTTGCTTGGGCACCTCGGCATGATCGGCGAGGTACAAATCAACGATGTTGATCGGCCGCGCTACGGTAACCATCTGTATGGCGCTTTCGGACGCGACTTCGTCACTCATGACGGCCGTCGACTGATGATCGTGGGCCTGACGGATCTGCAGTGGGCCTGCCTGCTGAAGGCCACCGAGATGACCTCCGCAATCGATGATCTCGCTGGGCGGTTGCAACTTGATCTGACTCTCGAGGGTGATCGCTTCGCGGCACGCGAACATTTGGCCGCGCTATTCGCGCCATGGTTCGCTGCACGCAGCTTCACGCAGGTCAGTGAAATCTTTGAGAAGCATCGCGTCACCTGGGGGCCGTATCGAAGCGTGCGCCAGGCTTTGGTTGAAGACGCCGACCTCTCGACAGCGCACCCCATGTTTTCGAATATCGAACAGCCTGATATCGGTATTACTTTGGCACCGGCATCGCCACTCGACTTCAGTCGAGTGCTGCGTCTGCCGGCAAAGCCTGCGCCGCGATTGGGTGAGCACACGGATGAGGTGCTGCTCGAGGTGCTTGGGCTGAGTTCCGGTGAGGTAGGTGCGTTGCACGATGCCGGTATCGTCGCGGGCCCGCAAGATGATCATTCGCCACGGAGCGTTGCATGAAGTTGCCGCAAAATTTTTACAAACCCCTCGCCATCGGCGCCGCGCAGCCATTTCGGGAGCTGCCTCTGCGACCTGAGCGGGTGGTGCATTTTTTCCCGCCACATATCGAAAAAATCCGCACACGTCTTTCCGACACTGCGCGTCAGGTCGATGTGCTCTGCGGCAACCTCGAAGACGCAATTCCGATCGAATCCAAGGCTGCCGCCAGAGCGGGGTTCATCGAGGGCGTGCGACAAGCGGATCTCGGTGATACCGCTTTGTGGGTCCGGGTGAACTGTCTGAACAGCCCGTGGTTGCTTGACGATCTATCGCAAATCGTCGAAGGGGTTGGCGATCGGCTCGATGCGGTGATGATCCCGAAAGTGGAAGGTCCCTGGGACATTCATTTCGTCGATCAATATTTGGCACTGCTCGAGGCCCGATTCAGCATCAAAAAACCAATCCTCATTCACGCTTTGCTCGAGACCGCCGAGGGAGTGAAGAACGTCGAATCGATCGTCAGCGCGAGTCCGCGTATGCACGGTCTGAGCCTCGGGCCTGCTGATCTTGCAGCCTCACGCAGCATGAAAACCACCCGCGTCGGTGGCGGACATCCGTTTTATGGCGTGCTCGCTGATCCCGATGCCAATGCGCTCGAGCGCAGCTTCGTGCAGCAGGATCTTTGGCATTACACGATTGCGCGCATGGTCGATGCCTGCGCGGCGAGTGGCATTCGCGCGTTCTACGGACCTTTCGGCGATCTCAAAGACGAGGCGGGGTGCGAGGCCCAATACCGTAACGCCTTCATCATGGGGTGCACCGGGGCATGGTCTCTCGCCCCCAATCAAATTGCGATCGCCAAGCGTGTATTCAGCCCCGATGTACGCGAGGTGCTCTTTGCCAAGCGCATTCTCGAGTCGATGCCTGACGGTACAGGCGTGGCGATGATCGACGGCAAGATGCAGGACGATGCCACGTGGAAGCAGGCCAAGGTCATGGTGGATCTCGCGCGCTTGGTCGCGCGCAAAGATCCGGACCTTGCGGCCGCTTACGGTCTTTGAGGAGCGGCGTATCCATGACTGGCAAGACGAGTCCCGGTAATTTCTTTGAAGACTTTTTCATCGGGCAGCGTTTGCCGCACGCTCCCCCGCGTACCGTAACGACGGGTGATGTGGCGCTGTACACGGCCTTGTTCGGATCGCGGTTCGCGATTTCCTCATCCGACCCCTTTGCCCGTGTGCTGGGTTTGCCCGCAGCGCCGCTCGAGTCAATGCTGGTTTTTCACATGGTGTTCGGGCGTACCGTCGCGGAGATATCGCGCAACGCCATAGCAAATCTGGGGTACGCCGGCGTCCGTTTCGGTGTGCCGGTTTATCCCGGGGACACGTTGCAGGCAGATTCCGTGGTGATCGGACTCAAACAAAACACCGACGGCAAGACCGGTGTTGTCTACGTTCATTCCACCGGCACGAATCAGCATGGCGAAGTCATGCTCGACTTCCGCCGTTGGGTGATGGTGAACAAGCGTGATCGCACACGCCCCGCGCCAGAGACAATCGTCCCGCAATTACCAGCGCGCATTTTGGCGACCGACTTTCATGTACCCATGACCTTGCCCAGCGAGGGATACGACAGCGCGCGCACGGGTGATCAATTTCTTTGGGACGATTACGAAGTCGGCGAGCGTATCGATCATGTTGACGGCATGACGATCGAAGAAGCTGAGCACATGCTGGCCACCAAGCTCTACCAAAATACTGCCAAGGTTCACTTCAATCAGCATGTCGAGCGCGAGGGCCGATTCGGCAAGCGCATCGTCTACGGTGGCCACGTCATCAGTCTTGCGCGCTCGCTCTCGTTTTCCGGGCTCGCCAACGCGCTGACGGTAGCGGCTATCCACGGTGGCAGACATGCCGCACCGACTTTCGCGGGCGATACGGTCTACGCGTGGTCGCAGGTACTCGAGTGTGAAAGCCTGCCGGGTCGAGCCGATATCGGCGCGCTACGTTTGCGCACGGTGGCGACCAAAGATCGTGCCTGCAGCGACTTCCCCGGACATGAAGGTGGCAGCGCGCTTGACCCATCGGTCGTGCTCGACATCGACTGGTCCGTGCTCATTCCGCGACGTATTTGATCGCTCAGCGTCGGCCGCCGAGGTCTGCCGTAAAGCCGATCCCTCGTCGAGCGGGCACCGGTGGATGCATCAACTGGCGGAAAACGCGCTGTTATTGCGCAGATTCTGCGAGCTCAGCGCAATCTCGTGAGGCCCGGCAAGCGGTCATAAACAGCATCGAAACTCAGTATGTTTTCGATATTTTGATATTGCATGGTGGCCACGTGCAGCGCGGCGCGCACCGGTAGCGTGGGGTACTGCAAAACGAGGTGCTTCGCACGTTCCACCGTATCGCGGTCGACCGGGATCACCTCATCCACCACGCCCAACAGTGCATCCATTGCGCTTTGAATGCCACCCCGCCGCTCGATGGCGGTGTATCGATGCAGGATTTCGACGAGGACCTCGGAATCGGTGACGAGTCGCACACGCTGCGTCACCAGAGCTTCCAGCCGCCGCTGCGCGTCTACCTTGTTCGGGTGGGCTGCGCCGACGAGATACATGGGCACGTTTGAATCTATGAAAACCATCGCGTCCGGTCCTTTGTCGGTGCGGGGCGCACTCAGTAGCCGCGCTCGATTTCGCTCGTCAGCCGCTCGATGGGGCCAGTGGGTGCGCTGTGGCGAACGGCGGTGCGAATTGCCGTGAGTTTGCGGTCGATGTCTGCCGTTGACGCTTCGCGCCGTGCGGCAGCCAAGGCCTGGCGGACCCATTCGGCAACCGTCATGCCGCGACTCGAGGCCGCTGCCTGCAGCGCGGCGTATTCGGCATCATCGAAGAGGACCTGCAAACGCTTTGTCATGTTATGAGTGTGATTGACTCATTACAATGAGTCAAATGACCTGCAGCGCTTCTAGACAGCAGCGTCAGATGGTTATAGTCGCGGCCGGGGGAAGTTGGGAGAGATCAGATGAGCGAAACAAGCGTCACAGCAGTCGCAGCCCGAGTTACTCGCCCGGGCAAGCAGGGCCTCTACGACCCCGCCAACGAGCGCGATGCCTGCGGTTTCGGTTTCGTCGTCGATATCGAGGGGCGAAAGTCCAACAAGGTGCTGCGCAATGCCATCGAGGTTCTGAAAAATCTCGACCATCGGGGCGCCTGCGGCTGCGAAGTGAATACCGGGGACGGTGCTGGCGTGCTGATGCAGATGCCGCACGCTTTTCTCAAGGCTGCCGCCAAGAAGGCACACATCGCCCTCCCAGAACCCGGTGAGTACGCCTGCGGGCTCATCTTCATGCCCCGCAATGCCACGCAGCGCCGACGCATCGAAGAAATCTTTGCCCGGGTGGTGCAGTCTGAAGGGCAGATCTATCTCGGTGGCCGTACCGTGCCCACCGACAACTCCATGCTCGGCGAGACTGCCCGCGTCAGCGAGCCCTTCATGCGGCAAGTGTTCGTGCAGCGTGGCCCCGACACGCCCGATGCCGATGCTTTCGAGCGCAAGCTCTACGTCATTCGCAAGCGTGCCTACAATGAAATCCGCGTGTCGACGATCGGCGGTGCCGAGTATTGGTACGTCGCGAGCCTGTCGCACAAGACGCTTGTGTACAAGGGAATGCTGCTGACGATGCAGCTCGATCAATATTTTCCGGACTTGCGAAACCCCTTGATCGAAACGTCGATTGCGCTCGTGCACTCGCGTTTTTCAACCAATACTTTTCCGAGCTGGGATCGGGCCCACCCCTATCGATACATCGCTCACAACGGCGAGATCAACACGCTGCGCGGGAATATCAACTGGATGCGCGCGCGCGAGGCCTTGCTCGAATCGCAGCTGCTGGGTGACGACACCCGCAAGCTCGCGCCCATCGTCAACGTCAATGGCAGCGACTCGTCGATGTTCGATAACGTGCTCGAACTGATGGTGCTCGCCGGGCGTTCGCTGCCGCACGCCATGATGATGATGATTCCGGAGCCATGGTCGAAGCACGAATCCATGGATCCGGCGCGTCGCGCGTTCTATCAGTTCCACTCATCGCTGATGGAGCCCTGGGATGGTCCCGCTGCCATTGCCTTCACTGATGGTGTACGTATCGGTGCGGTGCTCGATCGCAATGGACTGCGCCCGGGCCGTTACTACGTCACCAAGGACGGCATGGTCGTGGTGGCCTCGGAGGCGGGCGTGCTCGAGTTTCAGCCTGATGAAATCGAACGTAAAGGCCGTCTGCAGCCGGGGCGCATGTTCCTCGTCGATACCGAGCAGGGGCGCATCGTCGAAGATGAAGAAATCAAACGCTCGGTCTGCAATGAGTGGCCCTATGCAGAGTGGCTGGGCGAGCATCTCGTGCACCTCAAAGAATTGCCGTCAGCCCCGCAGCTGCCCGCCCCCGAGCCTGATCTTTTGCTCGCGCGCCAAATGGCGTTTGGTTACAGCTTCGAAGATCAACGACTTTTGATGGCACCGATGGCCCGCGACGCCGTCGAGGCCGTCGGCTCGATGGGTAACGACACCCCGCTGGCTGTGCTCTCCAAGCGACCGCGCTTGGTTTACGACTATTTCAAACAACTCTTTGCGCAGGTCACCAACCCGCCCATCGACAGTATTCGCGAAGAAATCATCACCTCGTCGGATGTCTGGCTGGGCTCCGAGGGCAATCTGCTCGACCCCAAGCCCACCGACTGTCGTCGCATCGAACTGAAGGCGCCCGTAGTCACCAACGAGGAATTCGCGAAGATCCGACGCATTGCGCTGCCCGGTCTCAAAGTGGGCACTGTGTCTTTGCTTTTCCGCGCAGCACGCGGCGAAGAGGGTCTTGCGAAAGCGATCGAGCAAATGCGCGAAGAAGCGCGCCGCCTCATCGAAGAAGAGGAAGTCAACATCCTGCTGCTCAGCGATCGCGGCGTGACCCGCGAGATGGTGGCGATTCCGTCTCTGCTCGCCGTGTCGTCCTTGCATCATTACCTCATTCGTGAAGGCTTGCGCATGCGCGCATCGCTCGCCATCGAGACGGGCGAGGCGCGTGAGGTGCATCATTTTGCGCTGCTGATTGGCTATGGCTGCAGCGTCATCAACCCCTATCTCGCCTTCGAGACCCTCGACGGCATGATCCGCGACAACCTGTTACCCAATGTCGATCACAAGCTGGCCTGCGCCAACTTTGCCAAGGCGGCAACCAAAGGCGTAGTCAAAGTAATGTCGAAAATGGGCATCTCGGCTGTACAGAGTTATCACGGCGCGCAGGTGTTCGAGGCTGTCGGGCTGCGACAGGATGTGATCGACGAGTATTTCACCGGTACCGCCTCACGCGTCGGCGGTATTGGGCTCGACACCATCGCCTCCGAAGTGTTGATGCGCCATCGCGCGGCATTTCCCGAGCGCCCTGCTGGCGAGCAGGTGCTGCCGACGGGCGGTCAGTACCAGTGGCGCTCCGACGGCGAGTTTCATGTTTTCAACCCCGAAAGCATTCACCGACTGCAGAAGGCGGTACGTACGGGTAGCTACGCCACCTTCAAGTCTTACGCCGAGCTGATCGACGATCGAGCGAAAAATCTCTCGACCTTGCGGGGTCTGCTCGACTTCAAAAAAGGCGAGTCCGTCCCGATCGATGAGGTCGAACCGATCGAGAGCATCATGAAGCGCTTCAAGACCGGCGCCATGAGCTATGGCTCCATCAGCAAAGAGGCGCACGAGACGCTGGCCATCGCGATGAATCGCATTGGCGGCAAAAGCAATACGGGTGAGGGCGGCGAAGACCCTGATCGCTATGTTCCGCTGCCAAACGGAGACTCGAAGAACTCTGCGATCAAGCAAGTCGCCTCAGGCCGATTCGGCGTCACCAGCGAATATCTTGTCCAGGCCAAAGAAATCCAGATCAAGATGGCGCAGGGCGCGAAGCCCGGGGAGGGCGGTCAGCTGCCAGGCACGAAGGTTTATCCGTGGATCGCCAAGGCGAGGCACACCACGCCTGGTGTCGGCCTGATTTCACCGCCGCCGCATCACGACATCTATTCGATCGAGGATCTGGCGCAGCTCATCCACGACCTGAAAAACTCTAACCGCGCGGCGCGCATCAGCGTCAAGCTCGTGGCCGAGGTGGGTGTCGGCACCATCGCTGCGGGCGTTGCCAAAGCGCATGCCGACGTGGTGCTCATCAGCGGTCATGACGGGGGAACGGGAGCCTCACCGCTCACCTCGACGACTCACGCGGGTCTGCCGTGGGAGCTCGGGCTTGCCGAGACTCACCAAACACTGGTGCTCAACAATTTGCGCAGTCGTATCGTGGTCGAGACCGATGGGCAGCTGAAGACGGGTCGCGATGTTGCCATCGCCGCGCTGCTCGGTGCCGAAGAATTCGGCTTTGCCACGGCGCCGCTGGTGTCGGTCGGCTGCATCATGATGCGTGTTTGCCATCTCAACACCTGCCCTGCGGGCGTCGCAACGCAAGATCCGCGCCTGCGCGAGCGGTTCGCCGGCAAGCCCGGGCATGTGGTCAACTTCATGCGCTTCGTGGCCATGCAGCTGCGCGAGTTGATGGCGGAGCTCGGTTTCCGCAGCATCAATGAAATGGTTGGTCGTGTCGATCGCCTCGAGCCCAAGGCGGCCATCGACCACTGGAAGGCGCAGGGCTTCGACTTCAGCAATATCCTCTATCAGCCGGATTCAGGTAGTGAGGTGGGTCGCTATCAAACGATTGGTCAGGACCATGGCCTCGAAAAATCGCTGGATATGACCACGCTGCTCGATCTCTGCCGTCCGGCAATCGAGCAGGGCGCGAGAGTCGAAGCGAGTCTGCCGATACGCAACGTCAATCGGGTGGTGGGCACTATCACCGGCAGCGAAATCACGAAGAAATGGGGTCCGCAGGGCTTGCCCGACGATACCATCCGGATCCGCTTCAAGGGTTCGGCAGGCCAAAGTTTCGGCGCGTTCATGCCGCGCGGCATGAGTTTCACTCTTGAGGGAGACGCCAACGATTACGTGGGCAAAGGTCTTTCGGGGGGTCGCATTGCGGTATTCCCGCCCAAGGGTTCCACCTTCAAGCCCGAAGAAAACATGATCATCGGCAACGTGGCGCTTTACGGTGCGACCTCCGGCGAAGTGTTCATTCGTGGTCAGGCGGGTGAGCGATTTGCCGTGCGTAACAGCGGCGTCGACACCGTCGTCGAGGCAATCGGTGATCACGGTTGCGAGTACATGACGGGGGGGCGTGTGGTGGTGCTGGGACCGACGGGGCGCAACTTTGGCGCCGGCATGTCGGGCGGCGTCGCCTATGTGCTCGATGAGGTCGGGCAATTTCAGGCGCGAATCAATACGCAAATGGTAGAGGTCGAGCGGGTCGAAGATCCGTCGGAGGCCGAGGCCCTGCGCAGCTTGGTTGCACGGCATGTCGAAGCGACGGGCAGCAGCCATGCGCAGCGCATCCTCGACGCTTGGGAAGTGCAGTTACCGAAATTCGTGCGCGTGATTCCCAAAGACTACAAGCGCGTGTTGGCCTGTCTCAAGCGCGCCCACGATCAGGGCCTTTCTGGCGATGAGGCGACGATGGCGGCCTTCGAAGAAAACTCGCGCGATCTGTCTCGCGTGGGAGGTAACTGAGATGGGCAAGCCAACCGGATTCATCGAGTACTTGCGCGAGACCCCGCTCGATCGCTCGCCGCTCGAAAGAGTGCGCGACTGGAAGGAATTCCACCACCACCTCGACGAGAAAGGCCTGCGAAATCAGGCGGCGCGTTGCATGGATTGCGGCGTGCCGTTTTGTCATACCGGCAAGTTGATGAGTGGCGGCGTCTCGGGCTGCCCGGTGAACAATCTCATTCCCGAGTGGAACGATCTCGTTTATCGGGGTCTCTGGCGCGAAGCACTCGATCGACTGCACAAGACCAATAATTTCCCCGAATTCACCGGCCGCGTTTGTCCCGCGCCTTGCGAGGGCTCCTGCGTGCTCGGCATCAACGCGCCACCGGTGACTATCAAAAATATCGAGAATACCATCATCGAGCGCGGTTTCGAAGAGGGCTGGGTCAACGCCGAGCCGCCTGCGACGCGTACGGGCAAAAGAGTCGCAGTGGTGGGTTCCGGGCCTGCGGGCTTGGCCGCGGCGCAGCAACTCAATCGGGCGGGTCATTCGGTGACCGTGCTCGAGCGCGCCGATCGTCCGGGCGGCCTGCTGATGTACGGCATTCCCAACATGAAGCTCGGCAAGGAAGAGGTGGTGATGCGCCGCATCCGCTTGCTGGAGCACGAGGGCATCAAGTTCGTCTGCAATGCGAACGTTGGTGACAATTACGAAGCGCAGATGATGCGCAAAGATTTCGATGCGATGGTGCTGTGCACGGGGTCGACGCAGCCGCGCGATCTCGGGATCGAAGGCCGCAAACTGGCGGGCGTGCATTTTGCGATGGACTACCTTACCGAGGCCACGCAAGCGGTGCTCGGCAAGGGACCGGCGAAAGCCAAAATCCACGCCAAGGGGCTTGATGTCATCGTCATCGGTGGTGGTGATACCGGTACCGACTGCGTGGGCAGCGCGATGCGGCAAGGCTGCCGTACGCTCACGCAGTTCGAGATCATGGCCAAACCGCCAATGGAGCGTGCCGCCGAAAATCCTTGGCCGGAGTGGCCGCGCGTCTACAAGATGGACTACGGTCAGGAAGAAGCGGCAGCAAAGTTCGGCAAAGATCCGCGTGCCTATCTGACGACCGTCAAAAAATTCGTTGGTGACGATCAGGGACGCGTCAAGGAACTGATCACCGTCGATGTTCGCTGGGAAAAGAACGATCGTGGTCAGTTCGCGCCCGTCGAGCAGGCAGGAACCGAACGCACTCAGCCAGCTCAGCTCGTGTTGTTGGCGATGGGCTTTGTCGGTCCTGAAACCGGTCTGCCGCAAGATCTCGGTCTCGAGCTCGACGAGCGGCGCAATGTGAAGGCGACCTACGGTGAGTATGCAACCAATGTGCCCGGTGTGTTCGCAGCAGGCGATTGTCGCCGCGGTCAAAGCCTCGTGGTGTGGGCGATCAACGAAGGTCGCGGTGCGGCGCGCGAGTGTGATCGCTGGTTGATGGGCAAGACTGACCTGCCTTGATCTCAAAGATTTCGCAGGGCAATCCGCCGATCAAAAAAAACCCCGCGTGAGCGGGGTTTCTTTCAAAGGCACCAACACTCCCGGGTCGGTTGATTTAGGCCGCTGCAAAGGAGCGACACCGCGGGCGCAAATGCGTTCCGGCTTGAACCCTTGCGGGGTTCCCGGGAGCCGCCAAACGAGGCCGCTTCCCGACCGTGCCCGTGCCAACCGCCTGGGGTTTGAGTTGTTTGTTTCACGCCTCGAAGTTTCTTGCAAAACCTGAAAACGTGATGCAAATAAGCATCAAATCCCACTAAGCCTTTCGGATCAGACACTTACGCGTTGTCCGATTGCTACGTGTGTGGCAAGTATACACCACGATTGTGGCAATGGAAGTGTGGGAAATGCGACAACCGCCACGATCCTGCAACGCCGTGCGCCCTGGCACGAAGCGTTCAGTTGCCCCAGTGCGGCCCGCGCGAGAGTTCGACCAGCTCGTAATAGGTTTGCATGTAGCCTGCGACCTGCCCCTTGAGGAACAGGTATTCACCATCGGCGGTGCACCAGACGTCGTACGGCGGATGTTCCTGGGGCAGCTCCGGATTGGCCACGAATTGGAAGTGCAGCGCATCGAAGGTGCCAGCGCCCACGGTCACTTTTTCGGCGCCCACGAACACGATGTTGAGACCGATCGAGAACAACATCGGTCCCGTGGCGCCGCGATGATCGGGTGAAGACAGCAGCATCTGCTTGATGCGCTGCACTTCGCCTGGCTTTTTTTGGTCAATCAGCCGCAGGTGCCAAGCGTCGCAGGCGATGGCGTGGTTCTGGAAGGTGAGCAGTGGTGTGGCAAGGTCCATGCGTTGCGAGACGCGGCCCTCGAGTGAAGTGAAGGTCTCGCATTCAGCGAAGTCGGGGTGAAAGCGAAACCAACCTGAGCCCATGAACTTGCTGCCCACCGAGAGCCGCACGAAACAATCGGTCGGCATCCAGTGTGCGTCGAGCGAATAAGTGATGTCGCGCATCACCGACGGTCGATCGTCGATTTCACAGTGGGCTGTGCAGGTGCGCGTGCCGTCGGAATGTACATCGATGCGGAAATACTCGCGGCCGCGTTCCTGGTTGAGTCGGTCCGGCTTCTTGCTCGTGTAGAGCACCTTGCCCATCACGCTGCGATGGTCGCGTTGCAGGATGGGGAGCTTCGGATCGGCGGCAGCATTGGCCATGGGTACAACCTCTGTAGAACTTTCAGCGAAGAGAATGCATGCGAAGGATTTTGAGTCTAGCGCTCAGGATCCGGGTGTCGCCCATTGGCGCGCTTCACGCGCCGCAGCGCGGAAATGCGGCAGGTTATAGACCAGCAAACTGCCGCAAATCACCGATACGGCAGCAGCGACGATGAACATCGAGTAGCGCAGCTGCGCTTCGTCGGCGAAATAGAAGTCGGTGACCAACGCCACGGCCGTTGGACCGATGAAAAAACCTACGGCATTGAGCACGAAATAGTAGATCGCCACGACTTGTGCGCGCATAGTCGGCGGCGCGATCGACACCACAGCGGCTGCGCCTGCGGCAGTGGGTGCCGCGGCGCCGAGCGTGGCGGGAATCAGGAACAGCACGGCAAGCAGCGGTGTCGGCATCAGCGTGAAGAGACAGTAACCCGTCGCCATCACCACGAACGATGCGAGGCATACCCGCACATATCCGTCTTCATAGCGCTTCTGGAAGTAATCACTCATCCACCCGCCGATCAACACGCCTGTCAGGCCAAAGACGATGGTGATCACGCCGCGCCACTGCACCCAGAAGCCGAGTTGCTCCGGCGTTAAAGCGTAAGTGCGACGCAGGAACTCGGGAATCCAGAAGCCGATGCCGTACGCCATGATCGCCAGTCCCGACAACGCAAAGAACAATACGAAGAAGGCGCGCCAGCGACTCGCCAGATGGGCAAAAGTTTTGAGTACGGGCGTGGCGACAGGCTTCACGCCCGACACCAGGAATTCGCGCCTGATGGGCTCGCGGATGGTGAGCACGAGCAGCGCGATCAATAGACCCGGCAAACCGACATAGATGAACATCAGCTGCCAGGGTTCGTGCCAGCCGATCAGGGGCAGATCGACCGGGCCTGCTTCCTTGAGTTTGGGATAGATTGCCCCACCGAATATGAAGGCGAGACCGCTGCCGCTTGAGACCCCGGCGGTGTAGAGCCCAATCGCCCGACCGATCTTGTGCGGCGGGAAGTAATCTTTGAGCAGCGACAGTGCGGAGGGGTTGAGCGCTGATTCGCCCGCGCCGACACCGACTCGTGCCAAAAACAGCGCCGCATACGAGGTCGCGAAGCCGCAGGCGGCCGTCATCACGCTCCAGAACGCAACCCCCCAGAAAATGAGCCATCGCCGATTGCCACGGTCGGCCAACCATGCAATGGCGACACCAAAAAACGTGTAGAAAACCGCGAACGCACCGCCCAACAGCAGGCTCATCTGCGTATCGCTGATTTGCAGGCTGGCCTTGATGTCGGGGACCAGCAAGGCAATGATTTCGCGATCGATGAACGCTAGGATGTAGGCGAGCAGCAGCACGACGACGACGTACCAGGCGTAAAGCGGGTTGGGGTAGGGAACCGGCGTGCCCGGGGTGTTTGTGCTCGACATCGGCGTCATTCTCCTTTGACCGTCTTCATGCGAGGGTCTTCATGCAAGAGTCTTGATATTGCTTGCAAGATCATCGAAAAGAATCATCTTCGCAAGCGGTTCGGTTTTGATGGCAGCGCCGGCGCCGCGATCGATGATTACATTGACAACACAGCTGCCGTCATGCGCGAAGGCAGCATCGAGTACTGCCTCAAGCTTGGCGGGACTCGCGACCTGCAGTCCTTCGCATCCAAAGCCCTGTGCGACTTTCTCATAGGGCGGAAAACCGAGCTCGGTGTTGACCGAGCGGCCGATCGCCTGCGTTTGCCCGTGCAGCTCCGTTCCCCAAGCACCATCGTTGCCGATGATGCAGGTGATCTTGAGCCCGGCTTGCGCTGCAGCGTGCAGCTCTGCAGGGTAAAACCCGAAGGCACCATCGCCCGTCGTCATGATGACCGGTCGAGGTGTTGCCCCGGTTTGCTCCGCCATCTCGCGTGCGGCCGCCGCGGCGCCTACGGCGAGCGGCGTGCCGACGCCCATCGCGCCCATCGGATAGTGATCGAGAAATCCCGGTGCCTGCCGAACGGGTAATGCAGCGTACATCCAATTCTGGATGTCGGCACCATCGCCGATCACGATCGCAGCGGGGTCTGCGCGCTTGGCGATCGCGCGTCCGAGCACGAGCGGATGGATGACATCTGCGGAAATCTTTGAGGCAGCCAGGGCGTCGAGATATTGGAATCTGGCCTGCAGTGCATCGTGTATCCAGTGGGCACGTGCAGGCGTCGCCTCGCTTGCGGAGGAGAGGCTGTCGATTGCCTCCAGGAGTTGCCTGCAGGCGAGTCCGGCGTCAGCAACGATAGCGACATCAATACGACGATTGCGCGAGAGTTCCTCTGCTTCGACATCAATCTGTATGAATTTGGCGTTCGCGGCGAAGCGTGGCGGCAGACCATAGCCGAGACGTTGCTTCAGGCGTGCGCCGATCACGCAGACCACATCAGCCTCGCGCGCCACGAGTTGCATGAATGGCCAGCTGAATGATCGAACGCCATCTTCAGGTACGAGTCCGCGGCCGAGGCCATTGCCTGCGATCGGCAGATCGCAGCGCTCGACGAGCGCACGCAGCGCATCACCTGCTGCGCCATGACAGGCACCTGCGCCCGCGATCAGCAGCGGTTTCTTTGCTGTCTGCAGCAACTGCGCTGCGCTAAGGATGGCTGCAGGGTCGGCGGCCGGTCGGGCGATTGGCGGGATGGGCGGCAGCACAGCGCCTGCATCGGTCACTTTGGCCTGCAGGAATTCTTGCGGGATCTGCAGTACCACCGGACCGCGCCGGCCCGTCAGGGCGCGTTTTGCAGCGACATCCACATATTCGGCCAGACGCTCCGCAGTAGGCACGGTACGCGCCCATTTGCTGATGCTGTCGACGAGCGGATGCTTGAGGTTGTCGTATTCCGACTCGGCCTCGGTCCAGGAGTCCGGCAGTCGCGCGACCAACACCAACACGGCTGAACAGGCGTGAAAAGCCGTCGCGATGCCGTTGATGGCATTTGGCATGCCCTGATCGGCGATGATCAGGGCTACGCCAAGACGGCCGGTAACCCGTGCGTAACCGTCGGCGGCGCTCACGCACCCCGATTCATGCCGATTGCTGATGATGCGAAAGC
>Ga0194116_10001075_pt1 | contig 41617 bp, 38 predicted proteins | sample TA2MahsurfametaG_4_FD_148617 | JGI IMG/M metagenome (GOLD analysis project Ga0194116, IMG submission 148617) | Freshwater microbial communities from Lake Tanganyika, Tanzania - TA2015008 Mahale S9 surface | ecosystem: Environmental > Aquatic > Freshwater > Lake | place: Tanzania: Lake... | reverse complement strand
GTAGGCAACACACCACGTTAAAAACTAGTTGTAAACCATAATTGCCAACAGACTGGCAATGGCGGCTTGAAGCCGTGGGGGAAGCCCACCCGCATCTGAACGGGCAGGAAGGGACGGCAGAAATGCCGTCCTTTCTTTTTGTATAAATAAGGGACAAGGAGAACTCGTATGGATATCTACAGTCAAGCGTCTCTTATTGCCAACTCTACTACTTTTGTAAATGTCTCTACTAAAAAAGTAAAAGGCATTCTGATTTCAAACAGCGGTTCTGCTGGAAGTGCAACTTTACATATGTGGGGTGCTACTAGCGGTATTACTTTTCAAACACAAATTGCTGTAGGAGCAAGCGGGTCATTTATATTGCCCATTAAAGTGTCTGGTGCTTCTACTAGCGGAGCACCGATTTCTGTTTACGGACTGTATTGATATGTTTGATTTTTATAGCAAAGCAGTTTCATTAGAACTTGGTGCTCTTGGAGACACATGGGTATTTCCAAAAGATGTCAAGGGGCTAATGATAAGAAATACCAGTCCCACTATAACAAGAACTATTTTGCTAGACGCATACGCCCCAGGTTCCACCCAACAAACACCAATCATACAGGTGATAAATCTTTATATTCCTCCAAACTCAACTTTAGTGTTTCCTATTAGATTTTACAGATTGAATGGGCCACTCGCTAGTACTACTGTAGAAGTCTACGAACTCTATTAAAAAATACAATCAAATAGTCTGCCGCTTGACACCCCTCGTTTACACGGTATACTACCTGTATGCCAAAGCGATGCCTTGACCGTTTCGATATGGAAGCAGAGCGTGAAGGAGCAGCAGTCTCCCGTTCGCGTCAACAGGTGTGCAAGCCTTTTGGTTGGAACAAGGGTATTGCCAAGCAGCGACGAATGCACAAAGACGGTGCGGCTCGTGTGGAATGCCGTACTGTGAAGCAGAGTTTTGAAAGGTACGCCCATGCGTAATTGTGATACTTGTGGATGCCAGATTTCACCCCTTCGGCTTGAAGCCCTGCCACACACCACGACTTGTGTGCGGTGCTCGCGTGAAGTAGGGTTTGTGGGATTTATGGATTGGTCGCACAAGACTGCACCTGAATTTGTTGCAGTTCGTGCCGATGACCGCGAGAACCTTCGGAGGGCAGTTCGGGTCAGTTCCCGAGCGAGATAAGTAGTTGCGGGTTTCGTATAGAGGCTATTACGCGGGTTTTCCAAACCCGTCACGGGAGTTCGATTCTCCCAACCCGCATTGTGAAAGGAGTACACCATGAAGATTGAAGACGATATCAAGTTGGATTTTTCAGATGTGCTGATTCGCCCCAAGCGGTCAACGCTGGAAAGTCGCAGCAAGGTGAGTCTACACCGCACCTTCAAGTTCAAGACCCACAGCGGACAAGCCGTTTGGACAGGTGTGCCCATCATGGCATCCAACATGGACACTATTGGAACTTTTCCGATGGTGAATGCCCTGCAACGGCACGATGCCCTGTGTGCGGTTCACAAGTACTACACCCCCGACGAATGGGACACCGAGATGTCAGGGTGGCTACGGAGCAATTCAGGGCAGTGTGGGGTGGTGTACACTATGGGCATGGGTGATGCTAATTCCAACATGAATGAATTGCAGAAGGCACGACAGATTCTTGATGCCCACCGCTATATCCAATTCATTTGTCTTGATGTAGCCAACGGATACACCGAAAAGTTTGTGCAGTATGTGGAGTTTATTCGCAAAACTTTTCCCAACCATATCCTGATTGCAGGAAATGTGGTGACACGAGAAATGACCGAAGCACTAATCCTAGCCGGTGCAAACATTGTCAAGATTGGTATCGGCCCAGGTTCAGTCTGCACGACACGCAAGGTTGCAGGTGTTGGCTACCCGCAACTGTCGTGCATCATGGAGTGTGCTGATGCTGCACACGGACTAGGTGGCTATGTGCTTTCGGACGGTGGGTGTACCTGTCCCGGCGATGTAGCCAAAGCCTTTGGAGCGGGTGCGGACTTTGTTATGGTTGGTGGACTGTTTGCAGGAACAGACGAAGCCGCAGGTGAAACCACCGAAGACGGCAAGGTGTTCTACGGCATGAGTTCTGCTGAAGCCATGAACAAGCATTCGGGGGGCGTGGCTACCTATCGTGCCGCTGAAGGCAAGAGCGTAGTGGTTCCCCGTGTGGGCAGCGTGGAAGGTGTAATGCAGCAGATACTTGGCGGTGTGCGGTCGGCTTGCACCTATGTGGGTGCGGCTCGTCTCAAGGATTTGCCCAAGTGCACAACTTTTATTCGGGTGAATCGTCAACTGAATACTGTGTGGGGCAATGACTGATGTGTTTGTGTGGCCGCGAGTTTCAAGAGCGGTTGCTGCAACGGCAGGAAGAACTGCTTCGGCAGATTCGTATCCTGTCGGATGAATGCCACTTGTGGCGAGATGTGAGTGGTCGGTATCCCCCTGCAAGCATTCTGAAGTATATGCGTGAAACGGACGGCTGTGGATGGCAGGACAGTTTGAAGCGTGGAGTTACGGCTTTTCCCTCGTATGAAAACTTTTGGAGCAGACTAAAGTATCTGTTCAAGCGATAGGAGATTAAAATGGACAACAGTATTTTCAGAACACAGATTGTTAGGAATCCGCACAAGGGCAACACCCCGTGCGTTGCAGTTTTTGGTGTGGACACCCTTGAGATGGTGGACAGTTACACCCCACTAGAGATGGAAACCATTATTATGAAATTGACGGATGCACTAGACGACCTGCGTGTGCGTGTTCGCGTGGAAGCAGATTCGGGTCAGCCGTCACTCTTCTAAAGATATTCAGCCTCCGTAACTCAATTGGTAGAGTAGCCGACTTTTAATCGGTAGGTTACAGGTTCAAGTCCTGTCGGGGGCACTAAACGGAGATTACTATGAAAGACAACCCTTACAGCCAACTTGGTCACGGAGAGTTTCTGCGTTACCTTGCAAAGAATGACTATATGATTGATGGTCATTATTTGGCTGAAGGTGTTCGTCTACATGGTGTTGCAGATTCTTTAGAGTCTTTGGACACGAGATTTATTGAACTGTGGGAACGCTACAAGCATCTAGCAAAGATTGCGAATGAGTTGACGATTGAGAAGAACGCACGAAAACTCATTCTCACGGATTCTGAAACTGTGGTTGAGTCTTTGAACCAAGACACAGAACCTAATGCTGCACTCAAAGCCGCTGCCGAAAAGTACAAACATGGTGGTCAAGAAATGAACGAACATATCATTAGGCGATTACAACAGCAGCCCGAATGCTCCACAATCGCTAACTTCATGCAGGACGAAATCAATCGCTTGACCAAAGAGCGTGATGAAGCACTCAAGAAACTGTCACAGTATTCAATGGATAAACTCGCACAACTAGACGAGGAGTTGGGACTAAATGATTGATATTGCAGATGTGGTTTACGGGCTTGCGTGGGGTGACGAAGGCAAGGGCAAGGTGTCCGCAGCAATGGCTCACCAATACGATTGGGTGTGCCGATGGAACGGCGGCCCAAACGCAGGGCATACCGTGTGGGTAGACGGCAAGAAACACAAGACCCATATTGTGCCTTCAGGTATTTTCGCAGGTAAGCCATGCTTGATTGGGTCAGGATGTGTAATCAATCCCGACAAGTTCTTTGTCGAGATTCGTGAATTAAAACAAGCAGGATTTGATACCTCGCTTGTCAAAATTCATCCTAATGTTCATATAATTACTGAAGCCCATATCACACACGACAAACAGCACTTGGGGCATTTGGGAACCACTGGGCAAGGCATTGCTCCGTGCTATTCAGACAAAATGCTTCGTAGAGGCATACGAGCAATAGACTGCTTTGCATCTGATTGGATTTGGAACGGAGAAATGTCAGGCAAGATTTTGTGCGAAGGAGCACAGAGCGTATGGTTAGACATTGACCACGGAGACTACCCGTATGTTACTTCTAGCACTACTCTTCCTTATGGGGCTTGCTCTATTGGTTTTAGTCCGAAGCGAATCGGGCGACTAATCGGTGTTGCCAAAGCCTACGACACCAAGAGTGGAGTTGACCCTTTGTTCCCTGAAACACTTTGGGAAGACCCGCAGATTGACGCACTAATCCGCGAAGGTGGAGAGTACGGCACAACCACAGGTCGCAAGCGGCTTGCAAATTGGCTGAATCTAGACAAGTTGATTTCAGCGGTGCAGTTGTCGGGGTGTACTGAAATAATTATCAACAAGTGTGATGTGTTGCAACGGGTTGGTGTGTATAAAGTATTTCACAAGGGAGAACTGGTTCAATTTAAAGATTTGGGCGAGTTCAAAATGTATATGGTTCGTGAAATGTCTTACGGACAAATTGCTGACCTTCACGATATTCGTTTCTCAAATAGTCCCGAGACTATTTGATTCAAGTAATCAAAACAAATATGGAAAACTTGTCCAAGGGTATTGACATCACGGCAAATGATGCTATACTATGGGAGTACAAGTCAGCCAACGATGCTAACGGGCAGCATCCACGGCTCTTCTAATCACAAGCCCGCTTTTGGAGATACTCGTAATGAAGACTCGCAACTACACCGTTTCTGTGAATGTTGACCTCTACGCTGGTAGCAACGATGGCAAGTTTGATGCGTTTGCTGACCGCATCACTGGCACGAACATTGACCTTGTTCGTACCCGCGTGACCGATGAGGGTCGTGCGTATACCTTCAAGTGCAGCGAGCAGGGCGTGGCGATTCTGCTGAACCGTTGGACGAAGCGTCTCGGTTCGGGCATGAGCGATGCCACCGTCAAGGTGTTCACCGCCTAATCCAGTCGTTTCTGGTTGCATCTAGGGGTGGGCGTGTGACTGCTAAATTCTTCACACGCCCACCCTGTGGGTGTTTTGGTACTACACATTTTCAAGGAGATACACATGAGAAACAAGTTTTCTGTTTTCAGCACATACGCTCTACTGAGCGTGGTTGGTTTTGGTGGTTTCTGGTGGCTCGGTGGGGGAAAGGGTGCGGAAGGGCTAAATGCCACAGAGGCGTTTCTTGCGTTCTACAGTTTCCTGTGCACCACTGTGGTGTTCTATGCTATTGCTAGTCAGAAGCAGAGCATGGAAAACGCAATCGAAATGCTAAATGACGAGAACAACTCTCGTAACCGTGACATTGAGACGGTGTATCGCTATATTGACGGCGAGAACGAGAAGGTTGCTCGTCGGATTGACAGCGAGGTTGACACCATCAATCGCACGATTGACGCAACCAATCGCATGATTGACTCGGAAGTGGATTCTTTCAATCGGGAACTTGACCGAATCACCATCGGCAAGACCGAAGAGTGCTGCAAGGCTCTCTGAAACCCCTGTGACCTTGGACGACGGGGGGCTAACGCCCCCTTTCGTCTTTTTATGAACGCGAAGCGACTTCAAAGACTCTTGGAATATGCGTATCCGCTCTGCTTGAGCATCAAGCGGCAGAAAAAGCACATTTCTATCATTCTTCGTAAGGGTCGAATTGTGTCTATCGGGTGCAATCGCTTCAAAACTCACCCCATTGCAAAAGAAAAGGGGTATATGTTTGAAGAAATGCACTCTGAATTGGACGCATTTTTGAAATTGGACGCTCCTGAACGCGATTTGGTGCTGTTTAATGTGCGATTCAACAGTTTGGGGCAGATGCGGATGGCAAGACCGTGCGAACGGTGCATGCCGTGGTGCTACGGAGCGTTTTCGGAGATTTGGTACACCACAAATGAGGGGGTAATGCTGCACGGCAACACCCTGTTTCCGCTAAATATAGTGAAACCCCGACAGGAGAACGATGAAAATGAAGAAATTCTCACAGTACCTTGACCAAAACGGACTAAACGAGTGGATTTCACGCCGCGAAGCCGCTGAAACCCCTCTGGTTGAAGCCAAACTGTCTCGCGTGTTCCAGTATGTGGAAGACGACGGCAAAGATTTTGGTATTGTGAGTGCTTTCCGTGGTGAAAACTCTCGTGAAGAGAACAAGAAACTCCACGATGACCTCAAGAAGCGTGTCCGCGACATGGGATACGGTTACATTGAGATGAAGGGCGGCTACCAAGAAGAGGGTGGTGTGGTTGAGGAGTTGAGTCTGCTCATTCCCAACATCAAGAAGGAAGAAATAGTCAAGTTGGGTCGCCACTACAAGCAACACTCGGTCATGTACAAGAACGACCAAGACTTTTACTATATCGGCACTAACGAAAGTGCTGGTATTGGCAAGGTGCTTATGCGATTCAAGAAGGGCGAAGGACAAAACAACCTTGAACTAGCCAAGCACAAGGTGGTACAGTTCTTCTCGCAACTACGCAAAGGCCCACACAGCGGCAAGAAGTTTGTTTTCAATGTCAAGGACGAACCACAGCAGGGCGGTGAGCAAGAAAAGAGTGGTGAAAGTGCGTCTGCTGCACACAAGCACAAGGCAGGTGATGTGTGGAAGACCTCTAGTGGTCTTTGGGGAGCAATGGACGACGAAGGCAACTACGAGTATTTTGAAGACCAAGAGGGTGCTCGCAGATACGCCAAGAAGCACAAGAGCGGATACCGCATTCAAGAGCGTGAAGAGTGGAGTTTTGCAAAGGCTGCGTATCTGCGTCGTGGTGAAGACCCCAAGTGGATTACAATTTTTGAGGAATTAGACGCAGAAAACTCCTAAATAGTTTAGGAGCAAAATGTCTAAATCCCATAGTTCACGGGACAAATTAAAAAGTGCACTACTAAAAAATGCTGTTCAAAAAATACGGAACGGCGGTCGCTGTGGGTGTCTGAAAGACAAATCAAATATAAAGAAATCGCCAAAGGGGGCTTGACACTCTTCGGAATTGTGCTAACATATAGGTGAAAGGAATTCAAACATGAATCTCAAGACTCTCTTCGTTTCTACCGTCGTCTCTCTCGCCTCGCTCGCCTCTTCCGCGTCTGCCCAATGGGGCGGTACTTCGGTGGGTGTTGGTTTCGGAGGCTCGTATAGCCGAACCAGCATCAGCGGCCCTTATGGTGGCAACACTACCATTACCAACACCTCTCTTGGTGGTGGCATCGGCGTGGGCTACAATAGCGGCTACTACGGTGGCGGTTACGGTGGTGGCTACTACGGTGGTGTTCCTGCTCCCGCTGTGTTGCCGTACTACGGTGGCTGTGCACCCGCGTATGTGCCGTACTCGCCGTTCACGGGCTGCTACGGTAATCCGTACTACGCTCCTGCTGTCGTGGTTGCTCCCGTTGTGTACGGTGGCGGCTGTGGTCAGGCGTGGGTGCGTTGAACTAACCGACACTGGGGCCTATCGTCTAGTGGTCAAGGATAGGGGCCTTTCAAGCCCTTGACCGGGGTTCGAATCCCCGTAGGCTCACTTGTCTCTAGGAGAATCGTAATGATAAACAAGTTTCGTGAACTGAATCGTCGTCGCAAGCGTAAGTACGAGGCTCGTAAGAAGACCCGTCAAGCGGGTTTGCTGAATGCCAAGAAGGACACTCTCCGCAAGTTGGAAGCGGTTGACCGTCTTCCTGCTTGGGTAAAGAGTGAAAAGGGCATCTGAATTTGGGGCAGGTGTCCGAGCGGTTGAAGGAGCAGCATTGGAAATGCTGTATGCGAGTAATCGCATCGTGGGTTCGAATCCCACCTTGCCCGCTGCTTTGGCTCGTAGCACAACGGCAGTGCGATTCGCTGTTAACGAATAGGTTGCTGGTTCGAATCCAGCCGAGCCAGTTGGCGAAGTAGTTCAGTCGGCAGAACAATCCTTTCATACGGGATAAGTCGTTGGTTCGATTCCAACCTTCGCCATTCCTTTGTGGTGTAACGGTAGCACAGGAGATTTTGGTCCTCCTTGTCTTGGTTCGAATCCAAGCGAAGGAACGGGAGTGTACTCAAGCGGACAACGAGGGCAGACTGTAAATCTGTTGCCATTCGGCTACGGGGGTTCGAATCCCTCCGCTCCCATTTTTGATTGTAAAGAAACAGTTCAACATCGTCATCAAGCCAACATACCAGTATGGAAACACTAGAACTCATATCTTACGCCATCGGAGCAGGGGCTGCACTTGTTGCAGGACTGCTGAAACTGTATCACATCGGCTACGCACGGGGTTACGATGACGGCAAGCACTGCGGCTTCACCGAGGGACTGTACGCTGCTGCCAAGCGGGAGGCTCGCAAGCAACAGCATCAGTGGCTGCAATCGGTGTAATCAGAACGATAGAGTAAGGTTTAGTCGCGGTCTTACGCTTACTCGCTTCACTTCTGTGTTCATGCCGCTTCGATTTTCTGACGCGGTGGCTTGTTTGGTGTACAGACGAAGCCTGTTGTTCTTTGTACGCTCATCCGAATAGAAATCTACAGTATACGATGTTGCGTTGTTTGGTGTAACCGTGGGTGTATATCCAAAAATTACGGTGTCGTTTGGATTGAGTGTACTCAAATCCGTGACAAGTGATGTATCAGGAGCAGAAAATTCAACTATTCCCGAGCCAGCAGACACAGTTCCTGTGCAAGTGAATTCTGCTGTTGTGTGTGTACAAGCAGAAATGCCTGCACTGCTGCCCGAAATCACCATCTGAACACCATTTTCACTTGTTCGCTTGTCTACGAGCGTGTATGTGACCGCAGTTGTGTTCAGGTCAGGCAAGAACATGGAAAATGTGTTGCCAATAGACACTGAAGCGTTGAATGCTGACCATCGGCGGGCTGATGTTGTGTCGGGATCAGCACTTTCAATCGTCAAATACGATAAGAACGGCTCAATTTTAATCAATACGCCTTCGGTATTGATGGAATTGGTGTCTCCTGCACCCAAAAACACCACATTCGTTTGTTTTTTGGCTCCCAAAAGCGGTGATGCGGCTTGCTGTGAGTGGAATTCCATCACTTTAGGTGATGGTTCGTTAGATTTAATCAATAAAGAAAAGTTTGGTTTGGTGGTTCCTTTCCAAATGTTTACAAATGGAGTAATATCGAAAGAAACATTTTCACCAGACCATATTCCTGTTTGCGTAATATTTTTTGCAAGAGGCTCTATTGAACCCCCAGAAGTCCATGAACCTGTGTTTGCGTTTGGTTTTCTAGATGGTTTATCCCAATACACCGAACTAGTAACATCAGAATCTAATGGGAGCATTACAGCGTAAATTAATCCACCTGTTGCTCCGTCTGCCGAACTTAAAGTAAGAGAAGAGTGCAGAACAGAATACTCACTATTTGAAATATACGCAGAGTTTGAAGCAAGTGATGTATTAACATCAGATTTAATGTCAATAATCACCACCCCATGAAGTGTTTCAAAAGTAGAAACTGTGTTTTCTATTTTTCTCAAACCAATTTTAATTGTTGGTTGGTTTGAGTATAGTATATTGTTATCAATTCCTGATTTATATTGAAAATGACTCATGCTGTTATCCGTTTATAAAAGTTACGAATTAATATCCGTATCCTCCACCCCCTGAAGGCGGCGGTGGTGGCGGTGGTGGCGGTGGCGGCGGTGGCGGCGGTGGCGGTGGCTCGAACGGCGGCGGTGTCGGCGCGGGAGCGGGTGCGGGTGCAGGCTCGGGTGCGGGCGCAGGCGCAGGCGCAGGCTCGGGTGCAGGTGCGGGCGCGGGAGCAGGCGCTGGCTCGGATGCAGGCGGCGGCGATGAAGGTGTTTGTTCCTGTTGCTGCTGCGGCGGCGGTGGTGGTGCTGGTGTGGGTGGTGAGGTAATTAAAACCTGAAATTCTAAAGTATAATTAGTGTTGACACCTAACTGCTGTACCCTCACTGTATAATTGCCAGAATTATACGGAGATGCTCCGCTCAAAATTTCTTGATTTATATTTACAGGCCCAAAATGTTGTTGTGCTAACATTAAATTAGGATTGTTTCCCGAAGTCCACGCACTACCAGTTTGTATGCCTAACCAAGCAATATTGTCAGAAGAACTGTAACTTCTAAGAAAAATCTTATCTAATATCTGATTTTCCCCTACAAGGAAGGTAAAATAATCACTATTTCCACCTACAGATGCAATAACTAAGCCGTTACCGTTATTCAAAGTTGCAACAGTTGGTGAATCAGCAGAATTGGAAAGAGGTCCGTTTGTGTTTTCATTCCAAATAGTATATCCTGAATTATTGAGAGTCTCTGTAGTTGTAGTTGTAAGCGTAGCGGATTTTTGATGTGGAGTGTTGTCGTTTTGCAGTATGAATTTACCTGCTTCGCTTTCATATACTAACACTTGCTCGGTGGAAACAAAACTCGTTATGTACGAGTCTTTAATAGATACGATGTTGTCTACCACCACATCTATTGTTGTGTTGGTGGTATTGTTATTTTTTGTCCAGTATTTGTGTTGTTTTTTCATCAGGAAGCGTAGAACGAGAAGGTCATGCCTGCACCGGTGTTGTGCGGTGCAAAGGACGCGGAATACGCAGGGTAGAACACCTTGATCTTGTTGATGTTGTCCACTTCAAAGAACATTTCGTCACCGTGATACATGGTGTACGATTCTGTTCCTGCGGTAGCACCGTAGATGGCTGCATCTGCTTCAGAAATTACGCACATGAGTTCATTTTGTGAAGCGTTGGCTCCTGTTGCTATTCTTGAAACCTTGATGCGAATACCGACAGCACAAGTAAAGCCTGCGTTTCCGTTGTATTCGGTCAGGTTCTTTGCGGTGTTGCTTATATAGTTTGTGCGAGCCATGAAGGACGGTTGTAGAGTATATGCCTCAACCGCTACTCCAATTGTTCCGCTGCTTGTGTTTACAGTATTGGCTAGTGTTTGAAGTTGTGTATTGACTGCACCCTTGATTAGACTGTACAGAGACAGCGAATCGTTGAAGTCTAGTGCGCCCACGCTTACTGATGGGTCGTATAGTGCCTTCTTGGTGGCAACCAAGAAATCGCTGTTGGTCTTGAGTTGAGCAATCTTGGTGTCAAAGTTGCTTTGGGTCACAAGAGTAGATGACTGTAGTTCAACAGGCAGAAGTCCACCCGAGTACCCCTTCACAAGAACAGGGCCATTTGCAGTATCGCCTGCAACCCATACCCCTGTAGCAGCATAGGTTGAACCCGCTACCTGAATGGGATTGTTGTACTCTTGAGAAATACCAACAGCAGCACCAAGAGTAACATTGGCTGTGAACGAGATTCCACTGTTTACGAGATATGCGTTAAGAGCAGCACCGCTCCATCCTGCTCCAGTAATACCGCCTACTCGGGTCAGGTTGCCGTTAGACAGTAGGGCAGTAATATAAGTGGGAACTGTTGCAAGAGACGCATCATCGGCAGCACCTTGACCAACCACAACCACATCGTCTGTGGTGTAGTCCAGTGCACGAATGCTCAGGTTTGTTGCGGTTACGGTTACTCCGTCAATTCCGCCGCTGAACGATTTCACATTCACATTGAGTGCATTACTTTCGGTGTATATTGGTTCGGCAGTTGCACCTGTAAATCCAAACAGTCCCACAGAAACGGTAGACGCTGTGCCACCGCCGTATACTGTGACTGTATCGCTAGCAGCAGTTAGCCCGCGAATGCTTACGGTGCTGAAGGTTACACCTACTGCGGTGGCTCCGCTAACACCAAATATTGCAACGCTTCCTGTGATGCCGAAAGACCCGCTTACTGGCAGAGCAGACGATACTGTGATGCCTATAGGGAATCCACCACTCAAGCCTTGAACTGCAAGGTAGTCACCAGCAGTTGTTCCGAGTGTGTCTCCACCCGCAAGAGTTCTTATACTAAATGTGGCTCCACTAGCAGGAGACACAACCACGGTTCCAACAGTAACACCAATAGCAGTAGCACCACTAACACCAGCAACAGTTAGAGTATTCAGATTTCCTACAACTGTGGTTGTTAGGGTGCTGTAAATTCCATTAGTGTAATTGTAAGTGGGCCACGCTCCACACAACCCAACAGGAAGTGGTGCACTATTTGAAACATAATTTACAGTATCGTTTGCACCGTAAGCAACCTTGACAATCTGGTGATGTGCAGTTTCTCCTGCACCTACGGGCTTGACATAATCGCTGGCTATGGTATAAGTAGTACCGCTAGTAACAATGTCGTAGTTGTCGCTGGTTGCTCCCATTGGATATTTTTCTCCGTCTTGGGGGTGTTAGAATCCTAAATACTGCTAACTTATGTATAAAATTGAAAGTAGGTCTGAAATGGAAGTCAATAACGCACGATTCCCCAAAGAAGTGGAAACTTATGTTGAAAAATACGGAGTTTCGTATATTGATGCGGTGATTGCGGTGTGTGAACGCTACGGCATAGAACCACAGGTTGCTGCCAAGTTTTTAAATAAACCAATAATTGAGCGGCTTCGTGCAGAGGGGCAGGGGCTAAACCTGCTTCCAAAAAAAGCAAAACTTCCTATTTGACACTTGACACATCACGGGGTGTAGGGTATAGTACCTATATACCTGTGTCTGAATTGTTCGTCTACACACAAACACACAGTACAACAAGTACAAGGAGATACGCATGAGTTTCAAGGATATGAAGACCCGTTCCAAGTCCCCCACCTCCTATCAGTCGCTCGCGGCTGAAATGGAGAAACTGAACAAGCGTTCAGAATCGTACAAGGACGACCGTTTTTGGAAGCCTGCCTTGGATAAGGCTTCCAACGGATACGCAGTAATCCGTTTCCTGCCTGCCGTGGAAGGCGAAGACCTGCCGTGGGCACGAGTGTGGAATCACGGTTTCCGTGGTCCAGGTGGATGGTATATTGAGAATTCGCTCACCACCATCGGTCTGAAAGACCCTGTTTCGGAACTGAATTCACAGTTGTGGAACAGCGGTAGCGACGAGGACAAGAAGTTGGCTCGTGACCGCAAGCGTCGCCTTTCGTATGTCAGCAACATCTTGGTGGTGAATGACCCCAAGAATCCTGAAAACGAGGGCAAGGTGTTCCTGTTCCGCTACGGCAAGAAGATTTTTGAGAAGATTCAGAGTGCTATGAATCCTGAGTATCAGGACGAGAAGCCCCTGAACCCCTTCGACTTCTGGGGCGGTGCAGACTTTAAGTTGAAGATTCGTCAGGTGGACGGCTATGTGAACTACGAGCGTAGTGAGTTCGCGGAGGCTGCTCCCCTGCTTGGTGGTGGTGACAAGGCTCTAGAGGAGTTGTGGAAGAAGCAGCATCCTCTCAAGGAGTTCACCGACCCCAAGAATTTCAAGTCCTACGACGAGTTGAAGACACGGCTCCACGAAGTTCTCGGTGGTGATATCCGTGCGTCTGTCAACGAGTCCGCTGCAAAGGGCGGTGCGGAATCTGCCTCTTTTGATGATGAGGATGAAACCCCGCGTCCCCAAACGCGGAAGCCCGCTGCTCCTCCTGCTCCCAAGCGAGAGGTGAAGCGTGTGGTGGAATCCGATGACGAGGTGGAGGATTCGCTCTCATACTTTGAGAAGTTGGCTGGCGACGAGTAAGCCACCTGCCTAGCAGCATGAAAAGGGCACACTTCGGTGTGCCTTTTTCTTTTATCGGAGTGTGCTTCTCTCCATAGTCTTGAGAGTTGCTTCACTGTTGCGAACACGCAAGTCGTCGTTGTAGTTGTTGACCACGGTGTTGCTTTGATTGTACATGGTTTGAGATGCTGCTCGTGTTTGTGCTACAAATGACGCTTGTGCTTGTGCTTGTTTTGTTGCGTAATCACGAACTTCTTCCACACCACGACGATTCATTTCCATAGCACTTGCTTGTTGCCCTGCGGGTGTTGCTGCTGTTGGAGTGGGAGAAATTGTGCCTGTCGTTGGTTTTGTCGCCTCTGCTCCCTCTTTTGGTGTTTCGCCTACTTCTATTAGGCTTCCAACACCTGGGATAGATGCTGCAAAATCGTATATTCCTTTAGGCCCAATTAGTTCTGCAAGTTGATTACCTACCCATTCTCCACCCATAGCACCAGCCACTCCACCTAAAACTGTCCCAACAGGGCCAATGGCAGTTCCAAGCCCACCACCAATAACACCACCAACAGCCGCACCAAATCGTTTGGCTATTTCAGCACCAATCATTTCTTTCTTTTGTTCGGGTGGAATTGTTGGGTCGTTTTTTATTCCATAGATGTTGAAAGCACCAATAATTCCTTCTATTGCAGCAGTGATTGGGCCGAGTGTTTTTAGCCCTCCCAATATTTTCCCAGCATTTCCTTTCAAGAATTCAACAGGGCTTGCTACTGCTTTTGCCACCGCTGCTGCTTCTCCAGCAACGGCTTTTCCTGCTTGTAGAGCAGAACTGCCCGCAGATTTTATACCTTCCCACGCTGAACCCAACCACGACCCTCCTGTTTTTGCAACACTAGATGCAGCACTAGCCATTCCGCTAGCAGCACCTTCTGCTGCCCTTCCACCAAACCCAAGCATAGATTTGGCTCCTTGCAAACCTTTAGATGCTAGTCCTTTAACACCTTGCCATCCTTTTTTGAGTCCAAAATCAGTTGCTTTGTTTGCTGCCCAGTCGGTTGCTTGAGACAGTATTCCAGGTTGTCCTGCTGCGGTGTCGGCTCCACCGCCCATTCCAAACATGCCAGCCAATCCTGCTAGCAGACCGCCACCACCCAACATGCCTGATAGAGTTTTTCCAAGTCCACCAAACAGTCCTTTTTGTTTTTCGTCTGCTTTGGCAACACCAGCCATGTCTTTCATGGCTTTTTCTTTTTCTCTTAATGCTTCTGTACCAGACTTCTTGCCAACAACACCTTCTTTGATGGCACGAACATCGGCAGCAATTTGCCCTAGTGTGGTTGACTCGCCTGTAGCCAATCCTGCTAGTCCTGCTCCAGCAGCACCGCCCACCATACTGCCTAAACTGGTAGCCCCTGCAAAGGGAGGCATTCTTCCGCCACCTTTGCCCTGAAGAATTCGTTCCAATTCATTCTGTCTGCTGCCTGCTTGAGAAATGCTTTCAATTCGTCTTCCAGCATATGATTCTAGTTCTTCTCGTCCTGCTCGCTTTTCTTGTAGATAATCTCCAAGCAAGCCACCAACTAGAGGAATCTGACGAACAATTGCTTCGGGTGCAGCCTTTAATGAAGTAGTCAATCGTTCTTTTCCAAATGCAGCAAAACCAGTTCTTTTTCGCAAAGCATCTTCAACTGGTTTTATGATATCTGCTATTTTTTTGGTTACATCAGATTTGTCACCCGTTGTTTTTTCAGCAACCTCTCGGATGAATTTTAGTTTGTTGTATATGTCTACTTGTTCTTTTCTGTCTTTGGAACGAACTGCTCGTTCTGACAAGGCAAGAGCAGATTCAATTACTGCAAAGTTTGCGGCGTTGTTTGGGTCGTCAAGGTCTTTTAGACGCTCACGATTTTCTCTGACCAATTCTTCAATTTGTGCACGAACACCTTTTGTTCCGCCTTTGCCCAAAACGGTAGCAGACAGTTCGGTGTCTCCACCCGATAGTTGTTTTTGTTTTTCTAGCAAGGCTTCCAAAATGCCGATTTTCTTTTCGACTTCGGCTTCAGCATTTTTTACTTGTGGCGGTGTCTGTGGCACAGAGGGCACAACAGCAGGAGCAGAAGTAGCGGTTTTTGTTGAAGCAAATCGTCCACCAACCCGTGGAACAGTACCTCGCCTACCTCTACCTGGACCTTTTTTTGCCATTTACTGGTTTCCTTGCCGTTTTACCCGTTCCTTCTCTTCTTTCAAGAATTGAATTAACAAATTTATGTATACTTCACGCTCCCAAGGAACCAACTCTTCAATTTCTGAAAGAGAGTACTTATGGTGATGAATTAGTGAAAAATTAGTCTGGTAGTACGCTGCCAGTGTGTTGTGGCAGAGTGCTATTGAAAAAAATCAGCCACAGACTTCACCTCCATTTCCACTTTCTCTTTACAACTAGGGCAGGTGTATTTAAAAGCGTAGTGGAGTTCTGGTGTGGTTTTCACATACTGCATAATCTTTTCAAACTGGTCTGGTAGCAAGTTGTCCACAAAGTCTGCTAGTTCTTTAGAGTCTATGTCTTCTTTTTTGTGAACTTCGTCGTTTAGTACAACAGCATCAATACAGTCTTTTGCCACACCAAAAATAGCGTCAACCTCTGACTTGCTGTAGTCAATATCGTGCATAGACGGATACTTTAATATGAGTGATAGTGAATCGCTGATTGGAACTGTGGAGTCAATATTTTCTTTTTCTACCCGTTTCACCTTAACATCAGCCAAGTTTATTTTGATGTTTGCTTTGTGTTGGCACTTGGAGCATGTGATTTGTGGCTTTACTTCTTCACCAACAGACTTCATACGAATCTGCAAGAAAGCGTATTCCGCATCAGCAGTACACAGTTTTTTGGTGTCCACCATTCCGTCTGTACAGGCAGATATGATGTTACGCATTGCGTCCACAATCTGATTCATATCACCAGACTGTGCAGCAACCAGTAATACCTTTTCTTCTTTCACAACGAATGGTCTATATTTTGCCACTAATCCAGACACAGGCAGAGTCATGGTATAGGTTGGCAATTGTGCAGACGCTAGTTTCAGTTTGTTCATGGTATCTCCGTTCAAATGTAGATGTTATAGTATTTAGCAGGTTTACGGACGACCGTTGATTACTCCGTTTACAGAGCCGTCGATACCTCGTCTCACAATTCTGCCAGATGATGGGTCGCGTTCGAACCACTGTCTCGGCCCTTGGTCCCTTGGATTGCCGTATACGGGTGGTAGGAATTGGTTGAATATTGGGCTGACTTGATTTGGATTTGGTTGAGTTGGTTGTGGCGACAATGAAGGAACAGGAAGTGGAACAGAATTGCTTGAGAATATAGGAGTGTATTTTCTATATGCAAGAGTTATGTCTTGTGTTGCCATCTCGTTATCTTTTTCGTACCCCATCATAATTTCTCCGATTTGCTTGGGATACACTTCTTCAACCACAGCGGTGTAAATCACTGTGTCTGTTTTGTCTAGCATTCGTATTTGCATGGTTGTGGCGTACTCGTAATAAAAGGAGAACTTGTAGTTTTGGGGGTCACATATGCCGTTTAGCCAAATTTCAAAAAATACTCGCTCACGAAGGTCGCTTGATAGAAGATATGATATTGCTAAGTCGCCTGAATACAGCGGCTCATATGGCATCTGTCGTTGCGGGCCATAGAATCTGTAATTTTGTGTTGTGAGTGACCGTCCTGGAACAGACACAGAGTTGCATCTTAATGTCAGAGATTTGGACAGTAGTGGAGACAGACCAATATTTACGCCAGGTGGTGGAAGAATTTCAACCTCAAATCGGTTTACATACGCAATACTGTCACGCACGATGCTCTGCATCATTTCGTTGATGTTGGATGGAATGCTAGACATTAACGGTTTCCTGACTGTATAGTTGATGTGTAAGACATACGGTGAATACCCATTTTTCTGCCTTTCACAAACAGAGCAAGGTCAACATCTACTAAAACATCCCAAAATTCAGAAGGTATAACTATGGGTCTTTTTCTCAATCCCCCTATTACATATCGTCGGTAGCAAGGCTTAAAGAATGCAAATTTTCTTGGGCCGTCTAGAACAGAATACGACACTCCTAGACGAGTCGCGGAATCATCTCCTGCCCTTTTCATTGGGAGTTTGGTTTCCATAGCGTCAAACAGCAGCCGTCTCCATTTTTGAGAAATGTAGTGCAGGTTCAACCCTTCAAACCCGTCGTTGTGAACTTTAGTGATTACTACCAACGGAAACACATCATATGCTTTGGCAGACCTTAAAAATCTGTCGTCTTGTGGTTTATATTTAAAAAACACCATTTGACCCACCATGAGTCGTGATGGTGTGCGTAGTTCACCTATGCTGTTCAAATATTTTAATAGTTGAATATACGATTGGTCGGTTCCACCCAATCCTGCGATAGTTTCTTCCAACAGAGACTTTAGTTCTCGTGTTTGTTTTGGTGTTGGAGACGGGTTCATACTTTATGACGAAACAGGTCGTCCTCTGTCAACACACGAAACTCCCATCCTCTACCCTCTGCCGCAGTTTTGGCTGCTGCCCATTTAGCCTTGTTGGTAATCCATGTGCGGGCTTCGTTAATGTAGTTTCGTGATTGACGCTTGGGTTTTTTGGGTTCTTGTGTCTGCTTTTTTGGCTTCACCTCTATCAGCATCGTTTTCACCCCACCGTCGAGTGTTCGCATTTCCACAATAAAGTCTACGAAATAGCGGTGGGGTTTACGGTCTAAAGGACTGATGTACGGTATAACCACCTCTTCAGACCCCCAACGAATAACTGTTTCGCTCAAGTCACAAAATTTCATAAATCGGCGTTCCCACATAGAACGATACACTATTTGGGTTGGGTTTCCCATATACTTGGTTGGGTTTGTAGGCTTGAAAAATCCTTTATAGGGCATATAGATATGTAGAAGACCTAAAGGAAAAAATAGTCAATGGCTGAAGCAACACCACAAAACGAGTCGTCTCTGCCTATTGTTGCGGGTCGTCCGTCCAATTACGGAGAGATACGCAGCCAACTAGTTGGCCCAAACAGCGGCGACCCCATAATTGCTGCTCTAGAGAACACCCCGAACCTGAAACGAGGAAAACGGGAACAGCCATCTATAATGAAATATCCTGAAGACATAGGAACTGGACAGGTTCCACATGTCATGCAATTCAAGATATTTTGGAGGTGGGAGCGTCCAGACCTAAAAAATAAACTAGACGAAGCAAAACAAGAGAGTGAAAGAAAAAGCGAAACTCTAAAAAACCTAATCGAAAACGGAGACTTTGAGAATTATGATATAACCAGTCTTGCACTTTCTGGAGGAACACCAGAAGATGCGAGTCACATATCAGAGATATTGAACGACGCTCGTTTGGGTAAAATAGCGGGTGCAGACAATCTTGGTAATGGAATCCGCAACATGGAGGGGTGGGAAGTCAAGTCTGTGCTTGAGCAGGCATACGCGAGCGAACAGAGTCGAGTCAAGACCATAGACGCAAACTCTCAAGAACTGTTAGGTAAGCAGGGTCAAGACGCAGACGAGCGTTTGGCTTTGCGTTCAGGATTTAATGAGGTATTGGCAAACACAGACCCAACTACTGCTGGTTTACGAACCGCTGGGGCAGTTGTTGCTGGAACTTTGATTGCTAACCGAGACACAATAATATCTGCTGCACGAAGCGGTGGGGCTGGTGCAGGATTCCGTGCCTTGGGTGGGCAGTTGTTGAGAGGTGCAGGTTACGGTGCTGCTGCTGGAGCAGTAACAGGTATTGCTGTTGCTTTAGCAAAATACACACAGGCAGCACCAGTTTATGACCAAATGGTTTCTGTTTATCTTCCAATGTGTACAAAAATAAATCAGACTGATGTGTTTACATACAAAGACGCAAGCATGTCTGTTGCTAGTGGACTTATGGACATTCTTGGCGGACCAATAAAAGAATCTGCAACACAAGCAATACAAGGACTGGCTGTAAAGGTTGGAGACACCAAAGGACTTGGTGATGCAGTTTCTTCTGTGACTGGAACTGTGATAAATCCAAGACTAGAAAAGATATTCCGAGAAAAGGGTATTCGTGAATTCAATTTCACATGGGAGTTTTATCCACGCTCTCCAAGAGAGGTAGAAGAAATTAGAAACATTATAGACACTCTTCGCTATCACTCCCACCCTGCTATTTCTATGGATGCAGATGCACACAAAGACGCAACTCCAGAACAGAAACAAGCACACACCAAAATAATGTTGAGAGTGCCTGCTGAATACGAAATACGATTCATGTCATCCAGTGACTCTCCCAACTCTGTGGGATATCAAGAAAATCCTTATATTCCAAAAATAGGCAGGTGTGTTATTACAAACATTCAAGCGGATTACACGCCAAACGGTGTGTTTTCAACATTCAAGAATAACGCACCAACTGCTGTTGTTCTAACCATAACAGTTCAAGAAGTCACTCAACTCACCCGCGAACATGTCGAGGCTGGATACTAATGTATTTCTCAAAGTTCCCCCTACTATCGTATCCTTCATTTTCTTCGGCTGATGACAGCAAGCGGTTGGTTGCTGCTCGTAACATTTTGCGTCGTGTTGCCATGAGTGAAGAAACTAAATCTGCTCGCGGAGCGTTTGTGGAATACAATGTTAAAGACGGCGAGCGTCCAGAGCAAATTGCTAGTCGAGTTTACGGCAACCCTGATGACCACTGGTTGATTCTGCTTGCAAACGATATTCTAGACCCATATCACGATTGGTACAAATCCTCCACAGCAATGGAAGAGTATGTGAATAAAAAACACAGCGGCTACTCTGTCTTTTTCACCAATTCTAGCGATGAGTTTTTGTACAATAGCAGCATTTATGAAGGTTCTACTTTGTCACAAGGAGATGTTTCGTCTTCTGTGGTTGAATACCAGCCAAACCTTTGCAAAATTGTTGTTGGTTCTTTTTTCAACACAGGAACCGCTACGATTGGACTGACTAACGGCACACAACTCACGGTGAAGATTCACAGAGTGTTGCCTTCGTATATTGCAGCACATCATTTTCAAATGGTTGGGTTTACTGCCACAGTCGGACCAACTGGAGAAAATGGAGCAGAAGAAATACCACAAGCAGACCCATTCGCTTTACAGACCAATCAATACACAGACTACAGTAAATTGGGAGGGCTTGGTCTTGGTAATCCTGTAACTGGAATACGCACAAGCACAGGAGTATCAGGGTCAGTTGCGTTGTGGGAAACCTATATTGGAAAGTATATGGGTATATCTGGGAGTGCTGTGGACATCTACGCAGTTTCAAATGTTGTGCACGAAACGAACACAAATGAGAGAAAAAGAAAAATAAAGGTGCTACATCCGAGATATGCCGATAGTGCAAAACGAGAATTTGAGGCTCTGTTGAGAATCTAATCTATGCCAACTATGCACGGCAGCAATCTTGTAAAGGCTGGAGACTACAAACTTTCAAAGTTGGTAATGCGTTCTCTTGTGATTCCAAAAACTATAGACATAGTGAATCTATACACCAATATAGAAATATTTGAAGACATGTTTTCCCCGTATATGTCTGGAACTATTTCTATGAACGAGTCTTTCAATTTGCCTGAAGTTTTTCCCATAACAGGGCAAGAGATAATTGAGTTAGAATTCAAGACAGATGTGGAACAAGTAAAGCCTGTAAAAAAACTGTTTCGTGTCTACAAGATAAGCAACCACAAACCAGACCCTAACGGAAAGGGTCAAATGTATACGCTTCATCTAATTAGTGAATCTGGACTTATAAACCATTCTCAATACTGTGGATATTTCGTGAGCGGAACTGTGTCGGATATGGTTGCACAAGTAGTAAAAAAACATTTTCCCGAGCGTTTGTGGAAAGACCGTTTTGAAGTAGAACCAACCAAAGACAACTATTCTTTCGTTCTCCCTAAAACATACAGCCCATTCAAAGCCATTTCGTGGTTGTCAGACAAGGCTTTAAATTCTGTAGCATCAGACTACAGCCCTTTCTTTTTCTTTGAAACTTTTGATGGCTATGTGTTCAAGAGTGCAAGCAAGATTATAAAAGACGGCTCTGCTTCTGTTCAAGACTATTATTACATCAAGGACAAACTCTCCGCTCCTGATGGCTCGCCCTCAAGCCTACCTGTTGATGGTCCTTTATCTGCTGTGTTTCATAGAGTTCAAGCACTTGAAGAATTGAACCGCTTCAACATGGCAGAAAACATTATGAGTGGAATGGTGTCGTCTTGTTTGGTTGTTCACGACCTACTAAAGAAAGAAAAACGGGAACAAAATTTCAGAGAAGAGGATGTGTTCAAAGACACTACTAGATTGGGAGACAAGCCACACTATAAACCATCAGAAGAAGAAAATCGTTTCTTTTATGATGTTGCTTCTACTTATTTTTATCTGCCAGTAACCACATTTACAGCATACACAGAGGCAAACAGCATCACAGATAATATGAAACACGAAGACTATTTCCTAAAACGAAAATATGCTCTGAATTCTTTGATGACTCAAAAGATAGCAATAGACATTTATGGAGACAGTACCAAGCGTGTGGGACAGGTAATAAATCTATACACACCAAAACAATCAGCAGACCACGCAGTTCAGCCAGACAAAGCAGACAAAAACTTGAGTGGACAATATCTGATTACTTCTATTCGTCACTCGTTCTCTACCGCATACAGTTGCAAACTTGAATTGTCTAGAAATGCAATGAGGGTGTAATGAAAACATTCACAGGAAAAGAAGGATTTGTGTGGTGGCACGGTGTAGTGGAAGACACAGCCGACCCATTGTTCTTGGGTAGGTGTCGTGTTCGTATTTTTGGTTTTCATAGTGAGAATACAGCGGAACTGCCCACCACAGCCCTGCCTTGGGCGTATCCTATGCAGCCTTTAACCAGTGCTGCACTTTCAGGAATTGGAACATCTCCTACTGGATTGCTTGCTGGTTCACATGTGTTTGGGTTTTTTCGTGATGCCGAAGAAGGGCAAGACCCTGTAATGATAGGGTCGTTTGGTGGGTATCCACAACGAGAAGCAAACACTAGCGTTGGTTTTGCTGACCCGTCTGGGCGGTATCCTGCCAAAGCAGAAGATGTGGAAAGCGGGTTGTTTCCAATCGGCGTTTCTGTTATAAAAGAAACAGACACTAATCGTTTGGCTAGAAATGACGCGGATGCTGTGGGAGAAGGCACGATAGTTCAAAAGAAGATTGTAGAAGCAAAACAAAACATACAGAGCACTCCTGGAATCAAAGACGGCAAATCACAATGGAGTGAGCCTACCACACCGTATAATGCTGTGTATCCAAAAAATCATGTGCTGTATACCGAGAGTGGACACATTAAAGAATACGATGATACCCCAGGTGCTGAACGCATACACGAGTACCACAAGTCGGGAACATTCACAGAGGTGGGAAACGGTTGGGAAACCAGCCCTGACGGAACCCGAATGCAGAAAATAGTGGGCGACGATTACGAAATCTGCTTGGGTAACAAGAAGGTGTATATTGGTGGCAAGGAGGGGCTGAATGTGGTGGTTGACGGGCCTGTTAATCTTACCATCAACGGCAACGGCAGCAATATTCAAATAGACGGCAACATCAACATTTTTGCAAAAGCAGAAGTGAATCTGCAATGCGAAGGCAAGTTCCGTGCATCAGGCAAACAGATGGAATTTTTCGCTGCTGACAGCATTGCGTTTTCTGGCAAGACTGTGGAGTTTATCTCTGACGGTTCTGTGGCTGTGGTTGGTAGTCGCATTGAACTTAATTCAGGTCAGCCGTCTGTGCGACCGTCCAAGGTGCAACTACAGTGAACTACAGAGGCAACCACCGCAAATATGAGCCAGGAAGTTCTCAGTATCGGATTTACGGATACGGAGATGTGGTTACGCGGGACGGAAAGTTTTGGATTTGTGGCGTAACACAATCGTATGGATATCTTCCAAGCGAAAGCGATTCAGGATTCACTCTTATGTCTTTGACTATCGACCCATCACCCAATCCATCGTATATTGACGGAGGAACAGTCTGATGCCAGGAGTGTGCCGAGCGTACATAGATACTGCTGGAGGAACTATTTTAATAGGTGATTCTTCTGTTCTTATAGAAGGACAGCCTGTGGTTGTAGAAGGAAATCCTGTTGAAGACCACGGAAACAACGAACACGACGCAGCAACCATGATTAACGGCAATCCACGAGTTGTAGTAAATGGAATTCCTGTTTGTACAGAAGCAAGTCAAGCAACTTGCGGTGATATTCCAACAGGTTCAGCACGAGTAATAGTGGGGTAATTTATGGCGTGTCCATGCAAGCAAAAACTGACTGACGAACAAAAGACTCTTGTAAATTCCCAAAACGGCAAAACCTTTGTGCAAAACACAACAGGTGGTGCGGCTGGTGCTGTTAGTAGCGGTCTGTCTCAATCTCTTTCACGATTAACTGCCATAGCAACAGCAGTAACAAATCCTGGAGGAGCAGGAACAATAGGAAACGCTTTGGGACAAACAGGCGTTAATGTGGGTACATTAAATAGCGTTATAGGAAATGTCACCACGATGCAATTGGCTGTGAACGCTTTTAAATCACAAGCAGACCGATTAAGCAACCCCCAAACCCTGATGAGCACAATAGGCAGCATGAATTTTTACGCTAACTTGGGATGTGCCCTTGGAATAGAGGGGCTTGATGTGACTCTTTCCATAGGAGTACTGACTGGAAACGGTCAAAACGCAATAGGTGTGGCAGGAAATGTTAATTTAGACTTGGAAAGACTCCTTGACAATTTTTCTAGAAATCCATCAGGTTCAGGTCTTGAGGCTACTGCCAGAGACTTTAATGCTGGATTAGAGGGAATTAGCAGCAAAATAAATCAAGCAACAGGGCTACTGAATGATGTGACTAGCAAAAGTGTTTCTATGATTAGCCAAGCCGCTGCTGCTATTCAAAATTATACTCAAGTAAATTTCTTTAGTAATCTTGTTGGTGAAGCAAACGACCCGTGCAATAAAATGGGAGTTGCTGTTAATGGTGGTGGATTGTTAACACCAGAATTTCAACAGTTGGCAGGAGCAGCAAACGCTTCTCTTGCTTCGCCATTCTCAAGTTCAGGGAGCACGACAACCCGATGACTGAAGAAGTATCCACCGTCTCGTCTTTTAAAGAGATATTTTACTCCCTCGGTGAAATGATGGGAGTGTTTGGTGTTGGAATTGTTGTGGGATTGTGGACCATGATAAAAAAGCGAAAGATTGCTGCACGAGCCGATGTGAAAAAAGAAGAACGAATTGCACGGACACACAGCCGCGTTCACGAAACCTTGACTGAATTGCGTCTACTTGTGCGTGCGTCCCGAGCCGTGGTGTTTCAGTTCCATAACGGTGGCAAGTTTGCAGACGGCAGTTCCATAAAGCGGTTCTCTGTTACCCACGAGTCGTGCGGAACAGGGGTTCAGGGAATGCTTTTGGAATCACAGGATGTTCTCCTGACCCGATACAAAGAACTAGTTGATATTTTAGATACCCGTAGCAATAAAATAATTAGAACAAGCGACCTGCCCCAGTGCTCGTTTCGTTACGGACTTGAAATAAATAATGTACTGTGCTTTGCGGTTAGCCCACTCCGATGCGAAGACGGGCTGACTCCTATGGGTTTCGTATGCTGCCATTGGTGTGATTTTTCAGAATTAGATGCAGTTCACGCAGAAGGAATATCTGAAAATTCTCTTGGAGAAGTGATTTGCAACTCCACCAAGACCATAAACACCCACCTGACTCTAGGTAAGCCGTAATGCCAATAAAGATTTCAACATCTCAGCAAGACCCTGTTTACACCGATATTGACCCTACCATGACCCGAAATCTAAAATCGGGAGATGTGAATATCTTAAAAGACACCAAATCCATTAAAACCGCTATTCAAAATTTGCTGTCCACCGCGTTTGGTGAGCGGCTGTTTCAGCCACAGGTGGGTGCGTCACTCCGTCCACTATTGTTTGAGCCAGTGGACGCTATTACAGCGTATGAAATACGAGACAGAATTACCGAAACCATTCGAAAGAACGAGCCGCGAGTAAGCAATATAGTAGTGGATGTTGTGTCTCCTCCTGATTCCAACGAGTATCAGATAACCGTGGAGTACACCATTCAATCTGTTGGAGCGGTTGAACGGCTAACCACGCTGCTTGAAAGGATACGCTGATGGCACAAAACTCAAACAACCTGAATGTGGTTGGTCTTGATTTCACCGAAGCAAAAGCGTCTCTACAGGCATTTCTTGAATCACAGAGCACCCTGAAAGACTACAATTTCAATGGGTCGGTGTTGAGCACTATTTTGGATGTAATGGCATACAACACCCACTACCAGAGTTTTTATGCCAACATGGTTGCAAATGAAATGTTTTTGGACAGTGCTGTTACCCGTCCGTCAATTGTGTCTCATGCCAAACAGTTGGGATACACACCACAGTCTGCCCGTGCTGCCACTGCCACCTTGACTGTGCCTTTGAGCGGAGTTGCTGCCACAACCAACACCTATTTGTCTCGTGGAACTGAATTTACTGGAACAGATGACGAAGGAAGCCAGTACAAGTTTGTTTTGTTGGATAATGTTTACGCAAACACCGAAACTGATGCGTTTGAAGACATTGATGTATACGAAGGCAGCATTCGTAGAGTGAGTTACATCTACGACCGAAACAAGAAAGACTTTTCTGTTCTGCTGATTCCAAACGACAAGATTGACACCACAACCATTCGTGTGCGTGTTCAAAATTCTGTCACAGACACCACAGGCTCGTCGGATGTGTGGAGCGAAGCCACTTCGTACATCAATCTGACTCCCACTTCCAAGGCGTTCTTCTTACAGGAAAAGGAAAAGGGATTATACGAACTGTATTTTGGTGATGATTTCCTTGGCAAACAGCCTGCTACTGGAAATTTGGTTTCAATTGAATACTTGGAAACCAATGGTGCAGTTGCCAACAGCATACAAACATTCTCTAGCAATGTGGCAAACTTGGGTACTCCTGAAGCCGCAGAGCCGTCTTCGGGTGGTGCTGACTCTGAAGCGTCTACCCGAATCAAGTTCATGGCTCCCAAGTATTACAAATCGCAGAACCGAGCGGTCACAGAGAGTGATTACATCACAGCAGTCAACAAATACTACACCAACGCTGCTTCAGTTTATGTGTACGGTGGAGAAACCACAACACCACCCCAGTACGGAAAGGTGTTTATTGCCATCAAGCCCCAATCGGGGTCTGCTCTTTCAGACAGTGAAAAGCAGAGTCTAGTAAAGACACTCCGCGATAACGCATCAGTAATGACTATTATTCCTGAAGTGGTTGACACCGACTATCTTGATTTGGTGGTTGATTCCAAGATTACATACAACCCGTCTGCTCTCAACATATCACCTGGAACCCTGAAGGCACTGGTGGTGTCGTATGCGTATTCGTTCTCAAATGTTACCCTGAACTCTTTTGGTTCTAATTTTTATTACTCTCAATTCATTCGTGGAATCAGCAACCTGCACCCTGCAATTCTCAGCAACCAAACCAAGATTAAATTGAGAAAGACTGTTGAAGTAGGACGAATCATAGCGTCCAAGGGTGTGTTTATTGATTTTGCAAATTCTATCTACCATCCACATGAAGGACACAGCGGTATTGTGGTTACATCCAACATGTTCCCACACAAAAACAGAGACGGTATTACTGTGTATAACTGCATGTTGGAAGACGACGGACACGGAATGATAAATGTTGTGAAGTACTCCACGGACGGTAGCAAAGAAGTAATATTGGAATCGGTTGGCACAGTTGACTACGCCAAGGGAATTGTGGGTATGAATTCAAAGTTTGTTCCACAGATTTCAAACACACTTGTATACGGAATAACTATAACTGTGATACCTGAAAACCAAGACCTGTTTGTTCGTGAAAACAAAATTATTCGCATAAACCGTGGATACTCTGATTCTGTGTCTGTGGCACTTTCAACTGAAGCAGCGTCTCGCGCAAGTTCTAATTCGTAATTCTTATGGTTGACCTGAAAAACATCGTTCTGAAAACCCCTGTTGAAACGCTAGAGCGGTTATTGTCTCCTTTTATTGAGGAGCAGTTTCCGTCTTTTATGCGTAGAGACTACAGAAAATTGGTGTTGTTCATTAAAGCGTATTACGAGTGGACAGAGCAGCGTGGAAATCCAGGGTTTGTGTTGTCTCGCTTGGACACTATTTACGATATTGACCGTAGTTTGGATGAGTTTTACAGCCACTTCAAAGCAACTTACCTAGACGGATTTCCTGAATCGTTTGCTACCAATACAAGTGGAAATCGCCCAAACAAAAACACACTACTCAAGCACATCCGAGATTTTTACGGTAACAAAGGAACAGAGAACGCCTACAAATTTTTGTTCCGAGTGCTCTATGATAGTGATATAGAATTTTACTATCCCAAAGAAGACATTCTTAAAACATCAGACGGTCGTTGGGTGGAAAATATTTCCATAAAAACCACATCAACAAGTGGTTCTGTGTTGTTTAGTGCAAAGGGCACTACCGTATATCAGTATGTTGGAACTGCTCTTGTGGCATCTGCTGATGTTGATAATGTGGTGCAATACAATCAAAACGGTTACGAGATTACCGAGTTCTTCTTGAAAAACTTGGTTGGAACCTTTACCAACTCAACCCCTGTTACTTTTGTTATAAACAGCCAATCGTATACTGAAAACCTGTATAGTGTATTGTCTGAATTCTTTATCCAAACTCCAGGAAAAAATTTCCGAGTGGGAGATGAAGTTCTTATCACAGACACCAAAGGCACAGGATTTTCTGCGTTTATTGAGCAGACGGGTCTGGGCGGAACCATCAAAAAGATTGGTGTCAAGAACTCAGGCATCAATTATTTCAATACTGTTACAGTATCGTTTATCAGCGAAACAGGTGATTTGAGTTCGGCTGTTGTTCTTGCCAGTCCAACTGCTGTTACACGGTATCCAGGATTTTACATAAACAACAGCGGTAAACTGTCGTCCACAAAAAGAATTCAAGACGGAAATTACTATCAAGACTTTTCGTATGTGCTAAAGACCGCTGTGAGTCTAGACACATATTTTGGTGTGTTGAAAGAACTGGTTCACCCTGCTGGAACCCGAATGTTTGGTTCTATTCTTGTGAAAGACGCTTTGGATAACACCGCAAACACCTCCACGCAGGGTGTGGTTTTCCGCGACCCAATTATTGGAAACTATACTCCGTACACTAGCGGAACCACTCTAGATTTACGAAACAATGGACGGACTGGTGGCGGTGGATGGTGTGGAGCAGAGGGCGACCTGTATCCATTGGGTTATAATCCGTATATCGGCAGCACAAGCGAAGTTGGACCTAGTGGCAAGACTGCTCCACTTGGAACTCTGTTCTACGGAACTTCTTTGGGGTACACCTATTGCATCGTGCCTGAAGGCGGCAGAACAGCCCACGACCCGCTTGGTGCTCCTCTTGGCAGCACTACCTCGTGGTTGAGTGGCAAAGAAACCAATCTGTCTCCTCAAGGTATGCGTGGGCTTGTGTTGTGGTTGAAGCCTGAAAATATTGGTGTGTGTGGGTCTGCTGTAAACGGTGCAAGTGTGGATGTGTGGCGAGACGCATCACCATCAGGCAACGATGCTATGCCCCCCACATGGGACAAGTGGAATGGTGTGGCACACATCACGCACAATGCAACCACTTCTAGTGGTTGGGCGAGACAGGTGTATGACAACACAAATCCTGTTACAAAAATAGCGTTTGTGTTTAATGGTTTATGTGGAGGATTCACTCAGGGAAGACTGTGTATGGTTGGTTTGAATACTGCTTCGGATGTAACAACTGCTGCTTATTATCCTGGAAATTGGGTGTATTCATACGGGCCACATTCCTCTTATCCAAATGAACAAAGACGAGTTTACTATATTCAATATGGTTCCGCAGGTACATGGACTGGTTTTAGCGAAACTACTCCGAAACTAGACGGATTTGACAATGATGTGTTTGAAATGGAGTATGTTGAACCCAATCTTATTTGGAGAAAAAATGGTGTAGTCAAACGCACACTGTATGTGGGTTACGGACAGACATTTTATGCAGATTCTTCTTTTTACTTTGAGGCAGCAGATGCGAGTAGAACTGGCACATCGGTAACTATCACAGAACTGTCTTATAATGGCAATCCCGTGAATCCCGGATTCACAGCGTCTTCTGGAATGTCTGCCGTTAAATATGCAGGAGTCACCGTAGACAAACTGCGTCCCACATTCCAAACCGCGTCAGCCAACGGTGCTACAGGTGTATCATTCAACGGTGGTTTGGTGTTCTCGCCACAGACCACATATCGTGGAGTCAGTCTTGCAGCAGGCATCAGTATGGGATTCACTGCCGCAGGCAGCAGTGCAGAAAAACTCTTGACAGGAACCCACATGTACCTGAAGCGTCCACTAAAGGTCACGGACGACGCAGACATTTTTGTGGTGTACCGAACCACGCTTGAGGGATTAAGTTACGGATACGGGCTGTTAGCGTCTCGCAACACCAATGTGGCATACGGCAACAACACTCGTCTTGATTCGGTGATGTTTAGCCGTTCGTATAATGCTGAAGACCGAAACCTGTCTCTCCAAAACTCGTCGTATTACACCATTCTGCCCAACGGAACGGTGCTGTATCCAGGAGCCTCCCTGCCGCCTGCGGGTTTGGTTGGTTTCCGTCCGTATGGTGATGCCACAGGTGTGCTGCAAAACTTTATTGCATACGACCCCCATGTGGCAGGTGTGTGTATGGGCATCTGTGTGGGTGAGGCTCGTCGTGACACCAACAACAAGATTGAGTCGTTCCTGAACGGCGACATTGCCACCAACAGTTCGCCTGTTACTGGACGCAGAATTGTGTCGGTGAGTGCTCCACCAACAGACAACTTTATAACCACCAAGAATATGGTATTCAATTTTGACGCAGGCAAGACCGCTTCTTTGGGTGAGTATGTGGCATCTAAAAACATAAACTTGTTGGATGCGTATCCGCTAACAGAAACTCCAATCAATGTGTTGGCCCCCCAGTCTCCGTCTATGTGGTCGAGAGATAATGGAACCAATCCAAACCCACCAGATACACTCATACGGGTATCTCAAGACGGTGTTGCACCACTTGGAACAGATGAAGTATATGAGTTTACTGCTGGTGCAAACGGAAATGTTTATTTGAATTATTTGTCTACATCTGATGCATGGTCAAATCCATCTCTTATTGCCAGCACATGGACATTTACTCTTTGTGTTCGCAGAAACGACGGTGCTCCAATTACTTCTGCGACCGTTTACATGTATGGTTTGGGTTCCAATGACCAAGCGGCTGGAACTGTTGAAGATATTGGAAACGGTTGGTATAGAATTACACGAACCAAGACAGGAACAACACCAACGACGCTTACTGTGGTTGGGGTGGGCGGTCTTGTATCAGGAACCAAATACCGTATTGGTCGTGCCATGCTGCTGCCGTATCCGTCTACAAGTGATATTAGTGGTGTTGGTAGGCGTGAGTCTGGCAACTACCCAACAGGATATACAAAATACGGAACTAACACAGCCAATGAAGTGGGATATAGATTAGGCCCTTGGGGTAAATCTCAAATTGTTTGGGAGGGTGTAAACCACTCCACAATCAGGACTAGTGCACCATTCAACTCTAACGGAGGGTTTTTGACCCCGGATGTACCCATAGACCGAACAAAACTGTATCGGTTCTCGGTTTGGGTTAATCGTTCAGTTCTTGGAAACGGAGATGTTTATTTTGGAAATGGAGTTGGTGGACTGTTTGGAGTCGGAGGTGAATCGGTGCTTAAACGCAGCGATGGCTCATCGGACACTAATCCGTATTTCACTTCTGACGGTTCGGGAGTGGGACCGTACAACGGCAAACAAAACAAATGGGTTTTGGTGGTGGGTCATATTCATCCAGCAGGTAGTGCTGCTGGTGCAAACCACCCCAACAGTGGATTCTATGAAGTTGGTAGTGGCTTAACATATAGTGGTTTGGCTGGTGGTGCTTATAGTGATAAAATTTGGACTAGTACATCATCAACAAGTTCTCTTCGAATTTTCCTTTACGGCAGCGATACTCCAGGTTCAAAGGTGTGGTTTACACAACCACGAATCGAAGTGGTTGACGGCAACGAGGTGTCCATAACAGACCTGACCAACAACACCCCCAACACACTTTACGATTTGAGCACAACAGGAACCATTTGTGAAGCGTTTGATTCTCCACAGTATTCTTCTGATGGTGGTGGGTCTATGGTGTTCAATGGCGGGCCAGGTGTAATCTCTACAAAAACTTCACTGGTGTTTGGCAGCAACCGAAACATTACATGGGAGGCGTGGGTGAAACCGTCCGTAGGGGGTGAAAACGATATGTACATGGGTGCGGGTGGTCTTCCGTATTTTGCTAACTACTATACTCGTTTGCTGTGGAGCGTAAATCATGCTGGTGTGCAGGCATTAATTCAATCAGCACCAGCATTTTTTACAGCAGGTGCTTGGCACCATGTGGTCTGTGTTTCCGAATACGATGGAACAACTACTCGGTACACAGTTTACAAAAATGGAGTAAAGATCATCACGACGGGCACTGTGTCTAATCAAGTAGTCTCATCAGACACTTCAACCATTGGACTAGTTGGACAAGAACTCCTATCAAACAACGGAAATGTTGTGTTCTCTATAGGAAATCGTAGTAGTGGTGCGAGATTTGCACAAAGAGGAGAAGACTACGCTTTCCGAGGCTCGGTGTCAAACGCTAGGGTGTACTCTCGTGCCCTTACCGAGTCAGAAATCAAACAAAACTTCAACTCGTTGAGAAACAGGTTCGGAGTATAAGGACGCACCAATGGCTGACCAAACATTCCTTCCACAACAAGAAGACGCTTTTGCTGCCAGTCCTGAACAGTTCAATCCTGCGGACATAATTCTAGGCAGAATTGGAGCCAATGTTAGTTCAGGTGCAACAGGCACAGGCGTAACAGGCTCGGCTGCGTGGATTGCTTCGCTTCAAGCCAACACACCGTCGTATTCGTTTGGTGGTGTGATTAGTGAAATAATTGTGTTTGACCGTAAACTCCAAGAGGAAGAACGCCAACAGGTTTACGGATACCTGTCTCGTAAGTACAATCTAGACTCTAAACTACCAGACTCGTACTACCTGTCACACCCCAGCACAAGTCAATCAGGTTCCACCTACTGGCAGATTGCCCACCATCCAAACGCCAAAAACTTGTCTAACATTCCCGCAGGGATTAGTTTTGCAGGAATAACAGTCACCAACTTCTTTAATATGCCTGAAACCATCTACAAGTCCAAGGGAACAGTATTGTCTATAGGAACGGTACTTACAGGCGATACATATGAATACCTTGGTGTCACGGGTGCTTAAAACGGAGAATCTATGCCTGCCTATCTGAAAGCGTCAATCAAGCGGTCATATGCTGAAGGGTTCTTGAACGAACTAGAACGCAACGATAATCAGTATTTTTTCTTTGTAGCCAAGCCCACAGCGTGGACAGACGAAAACAGTCCACCAACTCCTGGAACCACCGAGTATCCTGACAGCGACGAGAACGAACGCGAAATTATGCGTAATGTGATTGGGTATAAGAAACTAAATCCCAAAAATATTTTGTTTGCTCTGCCTCGTTACGAGTGGACTAGCGGAACCGTTTACGACCAATACGATGATGCTGAAGGGTTGTTTGACACAGACGACCCCAAGATTTTTTATGTGATTACTGACGAAAACAATATTTACAAGTGCTTGAGCCGCCCCACCGTGGACGGAACCTACAACGGACAGGGCAAGACTTCCACAATAAAGCCAACAGGCACTCTTACTACTCCTGTGACACTCAGCGACGGCTACACTTGGAAATACCTAGCAACAGTCAGGTCTTCTGACCTTCCATACGAACTAACAGACTATATTCCTGTTGATTTTATCACCAGCAGAGACGATACTGAATCAACCAATCAATACGCTGTGCAGCAAACTGCGGTGTCTGGAGAGATTACGCGACTCAGGTTTGTTACCAACGGTGGTGCTTCTGCGGCTGAATATTCAGGCACAGAGTTGGCAGAGGCTAATCAGCCACTCCGTTTAGGTAGTTATACCACAACTGGTGGAATAAAGTTGGTAAAGATACAGTCGGCTGACACTGGAAATATTGACATGGCAAATTCCAGAGCAGGATACATTCTTCGTGTGTCTAGTTCAACCACAAATCCACAAACCAACAACAACTACGGAGTTATTGTTGAAAGCGGAACAACGGCTGGTGTTCCATATTTTATAGTTCAGGACGACGCGGTTGCGTTTAGTGTGGACAACCCAACTCCAAACGGAACCGACTTCACTAGATTCCAAATTCTGCCCCGAATACGAATCACTGGTGACGGTAGTGGAGCATACGCTTTCCCAACTATGACTAACGACACAATTACTGGGGTTCAACTAATCAACGGTGGAGAAGACTACACACAAGCAAATGTGGCAGTAACAACCTCTATTGCCACACAGCCAACCAAAATACACCCCACAATAACATCTGTTCTAGCACCAAAAGGTGGACACGGCAGCAACATTCTGAAAGAACTGAATGTGAAAGACATTATCATTATTATTGAAGTTCTTGAAGAAGACGAAGACAAGTTTATTGGTGGTGGCTCGTACCGTCAGTTTGGAATAGTTAAAAATCCTCTGGTGAATGACGGCTCAGACACCGTGGCTGGTTCTGATTCTCCGTATTATCGTGACATATCACTGGTTTACGGTGGAAACGAAACTTCAAGAGATTTGGACGGGTGGAGAGCAAACGGATTTGATGGTGCGTCCAAAAATTTTATTGTTGGCACAGAGTCGTCTGTTGGTGCAAAAATAGCCCAACTAAAATCGGTATCAACTCTGAACAATGAGAGACGACTGGTTGCAAAAGTTAAAAATATTGGAGGCAACTTTACAACCTATCAGTCACGACCAAACGATTATATTGTTAGTGTAGGCAGTGCTACTGTGGCAAACTCTTTCATAATTGGAGAAACAGTAACCCAAACTATCCCCGCAGGAACAACGGTTAACCCTGCTGGATTGTCATACGGATACGCCATACAAGCAAGCGGCATAGTAATGAGTCGAGATGCCTCTAATCTGGTATTGAGAACTCGTAGAAACGCTTTTGTTGCAGGAACACAAGCCGTTGTTGGTGCACAGAGTGGTGCTACTGGAGCACCTGCAACCATTGCCCCCCGTTACGGTGAATACGCGTGGATTTACGACACAGCACGAAAAACCTTTATCAATGAAAGTAATGTATACGACCTGTTTAGAATAGTTGAAGTGGGTTCTCCGTATTTTGACCTGAATGAAACCCCCGCGTACACAGGGCTAACAGTTCTGAATTTAGGAACCAGTGTGAGTGGAGTAACTGGTGGATTTGATATTACATCTTCGGAACTTACTCCTAATTCATTCTTTAACGGAGACTTCGTGCAACAGGGTGCAAGCGGAGACGCTTTTGGAGACTACGCTAGTGGAACAGTTTATAATTGGGAATTTATAAATTCTTCTAGTGGAAAACTGTATCTGACCGATGTGTTTGGCTCTTTCCGAAGTGTCTTGTCTAATGGGCTAACAGGCAGCACTTTGGGTTCCTATATTGTGACCTCTGTTACCTCTCCAGACATTGACCCATCATCTGGAGAAATCATATACATAAACAATATACGCCCAATTTCACGAGTAAAAGGGCAATCCGAAGAATTCCGTCTGCGATTAGGCTTCTAAAGAGGAAACAATGGCTTACGACCCTAGTATCTTCAACATCAATCCGTACTACGACGATTTTGACCCCGCCAAATCGTTTCTCCGAGTTCTTTTCAAGCCTGGATACGCTGTTCAAGCCCGTGAACTGACCCAAATACAGTCAATTCTACAAAACCAAGTTTCCAAGGTTGGCGACCATCTATTCAAAGACGGTTCGCGTATTGTTGGTGGTGCTATTAGTGTTCGTAATACCAACTACTTCATGGTGCAACCCAACACTGCTGGTCTTACAAATGTAACAGACTACTCTTTTGTTTTGGGTAGCACAGTAAAGGTTGGAAGCGGTGCTGCTAGTGCACAACCTGAAGGCAGAGTGGTTCACTATATTGAGCCTGATGCAACAGACGGCAACCTTGTCCTGATTGTTGACTTTATTTCAGGTGCTAGTTTCAGCACAGCCACGCCTGTGACACTCACCACATCTTCAGATACGCCAACAGACTACACTGTTACACCTGCCACAGACACATGGGCAAATGGTCGGTGTAAACTGGTTTCTGTTGACGATGGAATTTTTTATGTTGACGGGTTCTTTGCCCGTAATCCGTCTCAATATTTTGTTCCAGGAAAAACACTAGCAAACGGAAGCGGTAGCCGTAGAGATTTTGAATACGGAACCGCTTTCACAGACCTGACCACTAAAATTGGTTTGGCGATTACTCGTGACTCTGTTACTGAAAGTGAAGACCCCACCCTACGCGACCCTGCAATCGGGTCATACAACTACAACGCTCCAGGAGCCGACCGCTTCAAGATTGATTTGGTGTTGGAGCAACGCCGTGCAGGAGAAGACACAGACGACTTTGTTGAGTTGTTGCGATTTGAAGGCGGAAAGATTACCCGAAAAGTTGAACGAATCACTTACGGTGAAATTGAAAAAACCCTGTCCCGTAGAACATACGACGAGTCGGGTTCGTATATTGTTCGTCCGTTTGACATCAAAATTGATTTGAGTGGGCAAACTCTGAACTACACATTTGGTTCAGGAAAAGCGTATATTCAGGGATACGAAGTGGAATCACAGTATCCACAAACCGTTTCCGTTCCTGCTGCTCGCACAACTGTGACCGAAACTGACCTGATTTTCCCAAACAGCGTTGGTAATTGGATTGGTGTGTGTGCTGGATTTGGAAGCGAAGGAGTCACTACATGGGGCAGCACATTCAGCACCGCTATTGGCACAACTCTTAATCACGGTTCTGCTGATGTGTATTTCCGAAACTCTTCCAACGCGGTGGTTGGACAAGCAAGGGTTCACGGGCTTGTTCCTTTTGGTTTTGTTTCGTCTGCATCAGGACTGACACGCGGTGTTTATAAAATGTATCTTTACGGTATTTGCGCTGGCTCCACAATTGCTGGAGCCGCAAGTGCTGTTGTGATGCCTCACGGATTTGGTGTAGCAAGCGGAAGAACTCTTGCTGTGTTTGGTATTACTGCTCCCACAGGCACAACTCTTAATGGAAGCAATGACCTTGGACTAGTTTACGATGTGCGTCCAGGATATGCAGTTGCAGGATTCAGTGCAGCAGAGTTTTACACCAAAGTTATAAGTGACACAATCAATATAACTGAAACATCATACGCTGCTGCTTCTCCTATAACCTACACGATAGACAAGACTAAATTGGTTGGCTTGTTTAATGCGCCTTCCAATACCGCTTTAAAGTTTCCGTCTCAATACGGAATCAATGGAACCAACAACGCAACAGATATACAGCAAGTGGCTTTGATTTCTACTGGTTTGGCTGGAACCACAGCACTAGCATACAGTCCAGGTCACGAACCAACCCTGACAGGATTTACCCTGTCGTCTGACGGAAACTATTTGCGACTACAGATTCCAGGAAACAAACATCCTGCTGGTTACACTCAAGGTTCTGTTAGAATGAGTGCTCCAATCTTTTATCAACTGGACAACACCGCACTCACCTCTTTGAATTCTTCAAACATTCGCACAAAGACTGCGACTGCGTTTACCCACAGCACAACTTCTGTTCCCACAGATTCGTCTAGAAACGGAAGAAAATACATCCAACTTCCCCATTGGGATGTGTATTCTATTGTTGGAATCACATACACACCAAGCGTAGGAGCAGCACAAACTGCTACATCGTGGTTTGAATTGGATGACGGGCAGCGAGAAGCAAACTACGAATACTCACGAGTTTATGTGAAATCTGAAAAGGCTGGTTCCGCTGGTGCTGGAACCTATCAGATAAGATACAATTATTTCCTTCACGGTGGATTAACGATGGCTCCGTTTGTGGGGGCAAATTCGTATGTTGGCGTGACCTATAGCCACATTCCATTGTACACCAATACACGAACAGGCAAGACCGTATCCCTAGCAAACTGCTTGGATTTTCGTCACTCTGGCCCAACGCTTGACGCACCTGTGCTCAAGCCGTATGGTGCTTACGAATTCTCTGCTGCATTTGCAAACACCAAAGTAACATACTCACACTATCTGCCACGAATTGATAAGGTTAAGGTAAAGGCAGACCCCAATACAGGCTCTCCTCTGTTCTTTGTAGACCAAGGAATTCCTGACCTTGTTCCTGTGGCTCCACCAGACAGCGAAGACGCACTAACCCTATACACGGTTTTGGTTCCTGCGTATACCCACAAGGCATCTGATATTGTTGTGACCCCACACGACAATCGCAGATACACCATGTCTGATATTGGAAAGATTGAACGCCGTGTGGACGATGTGGAAACATACGCATCTCTGTCTATATCTGAAACTGAATTGGAAAGCAAGCAGTTGCTTGGTTTTGCTCGTGTAATTGGGTACTCCCAAACAACCGAGCCGCTAAAGACCTCTCTGTATGTGGACGAATTTGTTGGACACAATTCAGGTGATGTTGTTTCTGATGAACACATTTGCTCCGTGGATTACGAATACGGAGAACTGCGTCCGTTCTTTACAACATCTGATATTTCTCTAGGAACTGCAACCACAGACCCAAGCATTTCAGTTTCATCTGATGGAATCTGCACCCTTGCTTACGGTGCTACTGCATATGTGGAAAACTTGGGATACACTACCACAGTCAAGCCCAACCCAACCAACACCACAAATTGGCTTGGATTCTTGGAACTGTCTAGAATTGTTGACACCACATGGGATACTTCGTATCGTCCATTGGTGAAGACAAACAGTCTAGGAGAAAACGACAACTGGATTTCTTCTGACGCAAAAGACAAGCGTGGTTTCGGAACCCAATGGAACGATTGGGAGAGTTTGTGGACAGGAATTGAAAACCGAGAAGAAGACAGCGATTCTGTTCAGAGAGCAATTCTTGAATTGCCCCGCACAGGTGTTCCGTCTGCGGTTGCTGGTGTTGATTCTGGAAATCCGTCTATCGGCGTTAATCGCAGAATAGATGCCACCACAACTGAAAAAATGATGTCGTATGTAAAGTCCAAGCGACTAAAGAACCGCATCAAGAAAACTTCTGCAAACAGAACAGTTGACAACAGCGTTCTGCCGTATATTCCAACCCAATCTATTACTGTTACTGCATACGGGCTAAAGCCTAATGCAACAGGATTGTCTGTGTTCTTTGACGGAGTGGCTCTGGTAACAGGTCTGTCTGCCAACTCAAACGGCACTCTGACCACTTCATTCACTATTCCCGCAGGAACATTCACCGTTGGTGAAAAATTGATTCGTGTAAGCGATTCGTTTGACCCACAGAACGCATCAACAGCAGCAGACGCAGTTTTCCATTCAACAGGAACATTTGAACAGCGGGATTCAGGGTCATATTCTACTCGTCCTCCTGTGCTTCGCCGTCAAAGTGTGTCCAGCAACGGAATCATCAAGACACCATTCAATCGTGAAGTGTCTTACGACAGCATTCCTGATACTGTTGAAAACAACCAGTGGGCTGACCCCCTGTGTCAGACTTTTATTGTGGACAAGAAGGCGTATCCTGACGGGTTGTTCCTGACCAGTCTTGACCTGTTCTTTGCCAAGTCTGACCCTCTTCTACCTGTTACAGTTCAGATTCGTCCCACTGTGAATGGGTATCCGTCACCATCAGTAGTGTTGCCGTTCTCTACAGTAAGCAAGCAGGCATCCAATGTGACAGTGAATGCAAACAACGGCAATCCTGTTGCCACTAATTTTGCGTTCACAAGCCCTGTTTACCTTGAGCCAGGTGAGTACGCTATTGCTGTGGTGACAAACAGCGGGAAATACGAATTGTATGCGTCTAACAGTTCTCTGAATACCACGGTTGGTGGACGAGCAGGCAACAACTCTGCTGTTGGAACCCTTTATCTGCCACAAAACACCAGCACATGGGCAGCAAACAACAGCACAGACATTGCTTTCCGTCTGAACCGTTGCAGTTTCACCACATCAAGTGGAACACTTCAATACACTGGAGCAAATTGGAGTGGAAGTGCAGAAATAATCAAACTGTGTAATACAGAAATTGTTCCTGTGGGATGTTCTCTTACCCGTAGTGTTGGTGGAACACCAGTAAGCAATAATCAAAACGCTTACTTTACTTCACCCAAAACTTCTTCAACTGTTGCGTATGCTTTGAGGCGTGGAACCAACAACGCAGTTTCTCCTGTGTTGGATGTTGGAACTTTCTGTGGCAAGGCAGTAGACATGTTTGTAACACAAACTCCGTCCACTACCACTCCATATGCCACCTCTTCGTATGTGTCTCGTGCAGTAGTTCTTCCAACCGATTCCACTTCTCAAGGCGTGTTTGTGTTCACCAACGCTTTGATTCCTGCTGGAGCCACTGTGAACATGTATTGCAAATATTCAACCAACGGTGAAAGTGGACTGTATCAAGCACCGTGGAGACGAATGCCTTCTGTGGGTATCACATTTACGAGTTCTGCGGACAACGATTTCCGAGAAGCCGTTTACGGAATTACTGGCTCTGTGTCAAACACTAGCAGCCTTTCTGGCAGCATTAGTGCGTATCAAATCAAAGCAGAGTTCTTGGCTCCCACAACAGCAGACTACAGCAAGATTCCTGCTCTTAAAAATATTCGCGTAGTTACATGGAGGTAAGGTGAGCAAGTATATTCGTGACCCCCATACAGGTGCTCTATATTTGAAAAACAAGGAAGCCCTTGCCCACCGAGCACACCAAGAAAGTGTGAGTATAACCATACAGTCTCTACAAGAACAGATAAATACCTTGACAGCACGGATAGGTGAACTAGAAGCCCGAATCAGCACAGGACACACATGGCAGCAAACACAGGCCCAGACATAAACACATACGCTATTCCTGAAGTGCAGTTGGCTGATACCTTCAACACTTGGAGGGATATCACCAATACAGGTGTTTATAAACTCAACAAAGTAAAGGTGTATGACGGGGTTTCGTCCTCGTCCATCTCTGTTTCTGTGGCTGGTGGTGGAACCCTTTCTGCTGAAATTGCAGACAATGTGAATAAGGGTGTCACTTTCTTGCAGCCTGTGACTTTCCAAAGCGGAGTCACATTTAATGGTGATGTGACATTTAATGCGTCTACATTCACAGTAAATGCGAATGTGGTTACTATTGACGACTACCACTTGGTTTTAGGAAATACTGCTGCGGGTTCTAGCGACACCAAGATTAACGCAGCAGGCGGTGGTGGTTTGTTTATTGACCGTGGCGGTAGCGGAAACACCGCAGAGTGGCTGTGGAAAGCGGACTATGTTCACGGCGTTACAGGTGTTTGGCAAGCCAATGCTAATATTGGAATAAGCGGAGCCACATTTGGACTGTATCCTAATGGTGGAGGAGTTCTGCCTGTTCACGGCAGCGGCATTCGTCTAGACGGTGGCAGCACTAGTGACCACGGGTTGCTAGTGGAATTGACCTCTACAGGCGTGGCAGGAACCACAAGTAACCGTTCCATCCAGTTTGAGCGGTACTCGCCCGCAGGTGCTACGGTATTCATGGAAGTGTTGAGCGGAACCACATACGGTGGTCGTCCGTTTGTAAACATCAGCGACGGTGCTAATCGCAAAACCATAAATTCTGTTGGTCACGGTTTTGTGTTTGGAAGTGTTTTGCGATTTGACGGCTCTGCTTACCAACTAGCACAGGCATCTTCTGCTGAAAACGCTGAAGTTATTGGTGTAGTGTCCAAGATTATAGATGCGAACAATTTTGAACTCACATTCTTGGGTGAAATTTTTGGTGATTTCTCCCCTATTAACGCTACTAAAGTAGGACTAGTAGCAGGCACTACCTACTACCTGAC
>Ga0194116_10001074_pt1 | contig 41643 bp, 39 predicted proteins | sample TA2MahsurfametaG_4_FD_148617 | JGI IMG/M metagenome (GOLD analysis project Ga0194116, IMG submission 148617) | Freshwater microbial communities from Lake Tanganyika, Tanzania - TA2015008 Mahale S9 surface | ecosystem: Environmental > Aquatic > Freshwater > Lake | place: Tanzania: Lake... | reverse complement strand
GTGGTTTTCAGTGGCGACGGTGGCACCAGCGAGGGTGATTTCCATGAAGCCTTAAACGTGGCTGCCGTGTGGCAATTGCCCGTCATTTTTCTGATTGAAAACAACGGTTACGGCCTCAGCACACCCAATAATGAGCAGTTTCGGTGTAAGCAGTTTATAGACAAAGGCATCGGATATGGTATGGAAGCCGTTCAGATAGACGGCAACAACATTCTGGAAGTATACAACACCCTACGTAAACTCACTGAGGATATGCGCCAAAACCCGAGGCCAATTTTGCTGGAATGCATTACCTTCCGAATGCGCGGCCACGAAGAGGCCAGCGGCACTAAATACGTCCCCCCTCACCTGTTTGAAGAATGGAAAAAGAAAGACCCCATTGATAATTATGAGGCCTGGCTGCTGAATGAAGGGATTATTACTACCGAAGATACCGAAAAAATACGAGAAGAATTTCTGGCCGAGATAGAAGCAGGGCTTGAAGAAGTATTTGCAGAGCCGGAACCTGTTGCCCATGAGGCAGAAGAACTGGCCGACATGTATGCAGCGGCGCCCCAAGAGCAGGTTGCCCCCTCAGGACCGGAAACCGAAAAGCGCCTGGTAGATGCCATTAGCGACGGGCTGAAACAAAGCATGCAGAAACATCACAACCTGGTCATCATGGGACAGGATGTGGCTGAGTATGGCGGTGTTTTTAAAATAACCGATAATTTTTATGAAGAATTTGGTAAAGACAGGGTGCGCAACACCCCAATTACAGAAAGCTCTATACTGGGAGCGGGCTACGGGCTTGCCATTAAAGGACACAAAGCGGTGGTGGAAATGCAGTTTGCTGATTTTGTAACGTGTGGCTTTAATCAAATTGTAAACAACCTGGCCAAAAGTCACTACCGCTGGGCACAACCCGCAGATGTGGTGGTGAGAATGCCCACAGGCGCCGGCGTGCAGGCCGGACCATTTCACAGCCAAAGCAATGAAGCCTGGTTTTACCATGTGCCGGGGTTAAAAATCTATTACCCATCCAATCCGTTTGATGCGAAAGGTTTGCTGGCCACCGCCATCAACGATCCCAATCCGGTGCTGTTTTTTGAACATAAATTTCTGTACCGAAGCGTAAGCGGCATGGTTCCGTATAACTATTACACTTTGCCTGAAGGCACCGCTAAAGTTCATAATCACGGAGATGACATTTGTATCATCACGTATGGCTGGGGTGTGCATCAGGCATTAAAATTTGTTACAGAAAACCAAATTTCTGCCAAGGTTGTAGACCTGCGTACGCTATTGCCCTGGGATAAAGAAACAGTTGCTGAACATGTAAAAGCCACGGGCAAGGTGCTTGTTCTTACCGAAGATACTTTTACCGGCAGTATTGCCTCTGACATTGCCGCCTGGATCATGGAAAATTGTTTTGAGTGGCTGGATGCACCGGTTAAAAGACTTGGGAGCATGGATACACCCGTACCTCTGGCCAAAACCCTGGAAAACGCTTATTTGCCCTGGGGTAAACTGGCAAAGGTTATTGCAGACTTAAGGGCATTTTAATGATATGACGAACATGTTATGGGAAGATGCGATTCTGGAAACCTGGCGGGTGCACAACCGCAGCATGCTTTATCTGATTGAATATTTGCCGGATACAGCGTTTGAAATAACATTAAGTAAGCGCGGAGGAAGAACCATTGCAGCTCAGATGGCACATTGCATTGATGTGCGGTTTTATAGGATGGAGGCCTTTATCAGAAAAAACCAGCTTGATTTTTCACCATTCGAAAAAGGTTACATTCCAGGCAAATTGGAACTGCAGAAAGCCTTTGAATCTTCGGGCAAAATCATGGACAGTTTAATACCGGAATCGCTGAACAGCGATGGAAAAGCGCCCCATTTTGCAAGAGGTGTTGTGGTAATGATTGGATATTACATATCCCACGAAGCGCACCACCGTGGACACGCCCTGCTTACGGCAAAAACACAGGGCATTTCACTGCCTGATTCTCTAAAATGGGGTGTGTGGGAATGGGATAAATTGTAATAACAAAACAATTCCCGAAATTGCCCCTTTATTTTCTTTTGTGAAAAAACTTGTTTTTCTATACGCATTGAGCCTTACAAGCCTCAATGCACAACACTTCGGACAAATCGGAATGGGACGATATGCGGGTATTCATGCTGCCCGAATCAATCCTGCACTGATGGCGAACAGCAAATACCTCTGGCATGTTAATCTAATAGGATGTTGGATCAATGCCAATGCCTCCTCCTATCAGTTCAATTCTCCCTATAATGGAAACAAACCTGCCAGAAGCCGATTTGCGGACGAGTATTTCCGCAGTGAAGATAAAACACGGTTACAGCAAAGCTGGTTCAAGGGTATTTGGGATGGCAAGGATCACAATGCAGGCTTAAGTTCCATGCTGTATGGCCCGTCGTTTATGGTGCGCGTCAAAAAGTTCAAGGTCGGATTAATTACGGATATTAATAGTCAGGTGCGGATTGATGGCATGAGTGCCAATCTTTCCAGGGCTGTTTTTAACAGAGTGGACTCTGCCCGTGGTGCGTTTTCCTCATTTGGTTTGAACGCCAACGGTCAATCAGACCGCATAGCAGCATTCACCGCAGCGCAAAACCAGTGGTCCAGCATTGGAATAACCGGTGCCTACATCATACCCATGAAATGGAAACGCGACCTGCATGTGGGTGCCACCATTAAAAGTGTTCGCGGTTTAGGCGGCAGCTATGTGCAAAGCGATGAAATTCAGGCCACCCGAATCTCCAATGGCGTTTATAGTTTAGACCAAACCCGCATACAAATGGCCAGTTACAACAGTGGAAGTGGTATAGGTCTTGACCTGGGTTTTGCCTACACCATTCGCCTAAAAGAGCACCTGCAGCCCGGCGATTACAAATATAAACACCCCGATTACATGGTGCATTTGGGATTGTCTTTCATGGACATTGGCAACATTAAATATCGGGATGTGGCCGCCACCACCTTTATCAATCAGGGCCCTGTAACCTGGAACACAACAGGAGTAGGCAGTGTTTACCAATCCATCCCTGATGTGAAAAATGTACAGGTGGTTTTGGGCGGGCTACCCGGCAAAGAATCCTTTTCCCAGGACTTGCGGATTGGACTACCCACCAGAATGGTTTGGACTGCCGATTATCAGTTTAAGCGCCACTGGTTTATTCAGGGACAATGGATACAATCCATGCGTGGGAAGTTTGGCAATGCCATGAGACATGCATCATATATGATGATTGGGCCTCGTTATGAATCAGACCTTTTTGCATTTACCCTGCCTGTAATGCTTGAATACGACTATCGCAGCTTGAGACCCGCAGCCAGCATGCGCATAGGGCCCATTTATATTGGCACAAATAGCTTCCTTTCAGCAATTAGCACCCGCAACGTAAAAGACCTTGACTATTTCATTGGAATCAGTTTTGGCGATATTCCGGGTGCTTGGATTGACCGACTGGGAAGTGATAAAGAGGAAAAAGAGAAGAGTAAACGTGCACTTTCATGCGATAAAATGTAGGTATATGGGCATGGCAGACGGTATAGCTTTTGAAATTAAAAAAATCCGCTGGATTACCCTAGGTTTTGTCTTGCTGTCGCTGTACCGAACTGTGAGTGTAGCGGCTGGTCAATATATTTACAAAGGCTACTCACTTGCCAATGAAGAATGGTTATACCTGGCATCGGTAGTGGCACTGCTGACCATGCTCATCGCCAATAAAAAAGCCATGGTTGCTGCATTCATAACGGCCATTATTTATCCCAAATTTGAGACGGTATTTGGAGCCGGGAGCATCAGCAGTGCATTGCTAATCTATTTCTGTTTATTTCTGGGAATGTGGGAATTCCTAAGAAAGAAATACGAATTGGATAAACCAGAAAATCATGAACAGGCAAACCGCGTATTAAATAAATTATATTGGATAATTTTTGCGGCCTACGGCCTCATCAATTTGCTTTCTGCCCTGGTCCATTTAGCAGACCCCTACTGGTTCAAAGGATATGGAATGGAAATAAATCTGGCTCATAGTTATATGGGGCGATTTTATCATGTATTCAGAGAATTAAGAGCGCAGTACCCGGAAATTATGGAAGCCCTTATGCCTCTGAATACCTACGGGGTCATCATTTCACAATTAATACTCATTCCATTATACATTTTCAAACCTACCCGGAAATGGCTTGTTGTTTGGTTTATTATTCTCTTAATTCATATTTTTATTCTATTACGGATTGTTTTATTACCCCACTTCACCCTATTATTTTTCATTTTAATTTTTTACAGAAAAACCCCTTCTCTGTATGGCATATCGTTGCTTTCGCCCGAAAAAAGCATAAAACCCCTTAGAAATTATATGTGGGCCGCTTACAGTATCTTTATGCTTATATTTATCTTTAAAACACCCAAAGTTTCAACTGCGGCAGATAAAGCATTTTGGTTTTTACGTGAGTGGGATACAAGGGTTTGGTTTAACCGCAGAATTAACCAAATGGGGCTGGGGCAGCCGGACATTATGAATGCTCAGTTGATTGAGGGCTCGAGGCGTTTTAAAATCTATCACTCAAACGGTAGCCGTAAAGAATTGCTGCCCATTACCGGCAAAAATGGCGAACGCCTATCTTATCTTCCTGATCCATTGCTTATTGAGCATCAAGGTCTTGAAATCATATATGGAAATACAGGTGCACACCTGGTGGCCTATGACTCATTTTCCTACATGAACTCTCCAACGCCGTATAAATGGAAAGGCCGAGCCGTGGAAAGACTCATACGCATTGATTATTTCCTAAAGGGTTATAAAGGCAAGCATTCCTACGAAGTGGAATTCTGGCAACGGGCCAAACCCAATAAAAACGGGATTCCCAGCTGGGACTATTCCGACACCATGACAGAAGTGCGAAAGTATGAATTTGACGGAACTACAGATTTGCCCTGGCGAATACCTGCTAAACGTTGAATAGGAAGTGCATACAGTCGCCGTCCTTTACCACATACTCCTTTCCTTCTACGCGCAATTTACCTACCGAACGACACGCCGCTTCCGTTTTGTATTCAATGTAATCGCTGTAGGCAATTACCTCCGCACGAATAAATCCTTTTTCAAAATCGGAATGTATGGCTCCGGCGGCTTGCGGGGCCTTGGTGCCCTCGGTGATTGTCCACGCACGAACTTCTTTAACACCAACCGTAAAGTAAGTTATATAATTCAGAAGTTTGTAAGCCGCTCTAATCAGTTTCTCTACTCCGCTGTCTGTCAATCCCATTTCTTCCAGAAATAACTTGCGGTCCTCAAAGCTTTCCAGCTCCGCGATTTCTGCTTCAATGGCTGCCGAAATAATCAAAATACCGGCATTTTCATCGGCAATGGCCTGCTTTACTTTTTCCACATGGGCATTTCCATTCACGACACTATCAGGATCCACATTGCACACATAAAGAACCGGTTTATCGGTAAGCAGATGCATATCTTTCAGCAATGCACGGCGTTCGGCATCTATGCTCAGGGTACGGCAATTTTTGCCTTGCTCAAGATGGGCTTTAAAAGCTTCTAAAACTTCCAGCAAACGGGCAGCTTCCTTGTCGCCGGCCTTGGCCTGCTTTTGAATTTTAGAAATGCCTTTCTCAATGGATTCAAGGTCTTTAAGCTGCAGTTCCGTATCTATAATTTCCTTGTCTGCAACCGGATCCACCTTGCCATCTACGTGAATCACATTAGGATCATCAAAGCACCGCAGCACATGCAGAATGGCGTGGGTGTTGCGTATGTTGCCCAGAAACTGGTTACCAAGTCCCTCACCTTTGCTGGCTCCTTTCACAAGACCTGCTATATCCACAATTTCAATGGTGGTAGGCACCACATTCTGCGGATTAACCAATTCGGTAAGTACGGCAAGACGTTGATCGGGAACGGTAATGGTACCCACATTGGGCTCAATGGTGCAAAAAGGAAAATTGGCGGCCTGTGCTTTGGCACTGCTCACCGCGTTAAAGAGGGTGGATTTACCCACATTGGGCAGTCCGACGATTCCGCATTGTAAAGACATTTTTTAGTGTATAGTGTGTAGTTTACAGTGTAAAGTTTGCAGGCAGCTATAGAGCCTGAAGCCGTTTTTTGGTTGTATTTAAAATAGCAGTCAACATCCGCTGTAGTTCAATCGCTTCAACAAGAAACAAATCAAAATCTACATTTATTACTTTTGATTCCTTCAATAGCATTAACCAATATTCTGTTTCATTTGACTCTTTCAAAGCCAAACTCATCTTAAATATAAAGTCGCGCTTTGAATAACCAGCCAGCGCTTCGTTAATATTGGCTCCAATTGAGGTGCCACTGCGAACCAGTTGTTTTGCCAAAACGAACTGTTTTGCTTCATTCAAAGTCTCATTCAATTTTACAATAGAAACGGCAAAATTAAATGCCTTCTTTAATACCATAGATTTACTTTTGTAATTTAACTGTTCCATAATTTTATATTTTAAATAATATTTTGATTTTCAAATATATCCAAACTCAATTCCACTTTACACATCCAACCTCAACTATACACTTTACACTATACACTTTCAACTGTTAACTAGATCAGGTCTCCAATATCCTGAATAACCTTCCTTGCCAGGGCATCAGCGGTGTTTTGTGTATTGCTTTCAGCATAAATACGAATAATGGGCTCGGTGTTGGATTTACGCAGATGCACCCAGTCTCCATCAAATTCTATTTTTACTCCATCAATGGTATTGATGGGGTGCTTTTTATATTTCTGTTTCAGGGCCTCTAACACAGCGTCCACATCCATACCGGGCTGCAGTTCCGCTTTGTTTTTGCTAATGACGTAGGAAGGATAGGATGCTCTTAAAGCACCGGCCTTCATTCCGGATTTTGCCAGATGGCTCAGGAACAAAGCGATTCCCACCAAAGCATCACGGCCGTAATGCAACTCGGGATAAATGATGCCACCATTGCCTTCGCCGCCAATCACCGCACCAGTCTCTTTCATTTTTTGAACCACATTTACTTCTCCAACTGCACTGGCACTGTAGGATTGACCCGCCTTTTCTGTAACTTCTTTCAAAGCTCTTGTGCTGCTGAGGTTGCTTACGGTTGCACCGGGGGTGTGTTTCAAGACATAATCTGCTACCGCCACCAGGGTATATTCTTCTCCAAACATTTCTCCGTCTTCGCAAACCAAAGCCAATCGGTCTACATCTGGATCTACCACAATACCCAACTGGCATTTTTTGCTTTTCACCAGAGAAGAAATTTCTCCCAAATGTTCGGGTAAGGGTTCCGGGTTATGGGCAAACTTGCCGGTGGGTTCGCAATTCAATTCCACTATTTCCTCTACCCCCAACGCCTTAAGCAAACGGGGAACAGCTATTCCACCCACACTATTTACGGCATCCACGGCTATTTTGAACTTTTTGGCAGCGATGGCTTCTACATCAATCAAATCCAAAGAAAGAATCATTTCAATGTGCCTGTCGAGGAAATCAAGGGATTCCACTTTGCCCAATTCATCCACACCGGCAAAAGAAAAATCATTGTTTTCTGCCAGCGCTAGCACTTCTTTGCCGTCTTCATCACTGATAAACTCACCACGGGCATTGAGCAATTTCAGTGCATTCCACTGCTTGGGGTTATGACTGGCGGTAATAATAATTCCCCCAGCAGCCTGAAGTTCAGTAACAGCAACCTCCACAGTTGGGGTAGTGGCCATACCTAAATCTATAACATCTATTCCCAGACCTACCAATGTATTGCTGATAAGCCCATGAACCATGGGGCCGCTCATGCGCGCATCCCTGCCAATGACAACTTTATTTCCATAATCTTTTCCAAGAATCCAAGTGCCAAATGCAGATGCAAATTTTACAATATCAACAGGTGTGAGGTTTTGCTCCGGTAAGCCACCAATGGTGCCACGGATACCTGAAATAGACTTTATCAACGTCATAAATAGGAGTGCGAAATTAGCGGTTTTGGGCGGCAATTGTATGAGCATTTGATCCTTAAGACAAACAAAAGTGAATCCCTTTCGAAGATATTGTATTAATTTAATTATTTTTATTTTATTACTATTTTTATGTAATTTTGCTTAATGTCATCAAATATTAGTTATATTGTACTTGGCAGAATCATTCAACCCGAAAAAAGTACCGGCAAGGCAACCTCATTGCTGCTAAATGGTGTACTTTCCGTCAACAAACGAATCAAAAAACGCACCCTACTGCCCTTTCAAATAGGTTATGGAAGCGAGGTAGCCGGCTTATTTCACAAGCCCTCCGAGGCGGTTTCAGCCATGGTATATTTGGAAGAAGAACTCATACAGTCAGGACTTGGACCTATTCTGCACTGGAGTATCTGCCGGGGAAATTTTTCGATCATGAAGGATGAAAAAAACAATCCGGTTATTGGCGGCAAAGAACTTCCATCACTGAGACAGAAACTGGCCAAAGAAAAATTAAAAAAACGATTTTTTATTCACCTCGACGACCGCGAAGATGACTTTTTTCTCTTACAGGGCTTGGCCGCTTGGAATCATATCATAGGTGGCTGGAATATCAAACGCAACCGTGAAATCCTTTCCATATTCCTGCAGGGAAACGATTACAAATATGCCGCCGATGCCCTCAACATTGCCCGCCCACAGACTTGGAGAAAGTTTCGCAGTCTGCAAATGGCTGCCTATTTCAATATCAGAGAAATCCTGTTATCCGGCAGATTGATGGCCGACAATCCCGATAAAGAAGTATCTCCCTTACAAATCACCAAACCTTAATACCTTTGCAGCATGCACAAACAGCTTATTGAATGCGTACCCAATTTCAGCGAAGGGTGCGACCTAAATATTATAAAACAAATTACCGATGCCATCGAATCGGCTGAAGGCGTAAGGTTGCTGGATGTAGATAACGGCAAGGCCACAAACCGCACCGTGGTAACTTTTGTGGGTGAGCCGGAAGCTGTGATAGAAGGTGCTTTCAGGGGCATACAAAAAGCAGCCCAGCTGATAGATATGAGCAAGCATTTCGGAGAACACCCGCGCATGGGGGCTACCGATGTTTGTCCACTTATTCCCATTCAAGGCATCAGCATGGAAGAAACCACCGCCTATGCCGTTAAATTGGCTAAGCGTGTAGGCGACGAACTCAACATTCCCGCCTATTTATATGAATATGCGCAACCCGATAAAAAACGCAGCAACCTGAGCATTATCCGTGCAGGTGAATATGAAGGATTTTTCGACAAAATAAAATTACCTGAATGGAAACCGGACTTTGGCCCTGATACATTCAATACCAGCGCCGGTGGCACTGTAATAGGTGCACGCGATTTTCTTATTGCTTACAATGTAAATCTAAACACCAAAAGCACCCGCATTGCTAACCGAATCGCCTTTGATGTGCGTGAAGCCGGCCGTGTGGTTCGTGAAGGCAACCCTTACACCGGAAAAATAAAAAACGACGAAAACGGAGAGCCTGTAAGGATTCCCGGCAAATTAAAGCATGTAAAAGCCATTGGCTGGTATATTGAAGAATATAGCATGGCCCAAATCAGCATAAACCTCACCAATTGCCGCGAAACACCACTTCACACGGTATTTGAAGAATGCCGGAAAAGTGCTGACGAACGCGGAGCCCGGGTTACAGGCTGCGAACTGGTGGGATTAATTCCCTTGCAGCCATTATTGGAAGCAGGTAAGTATTTCCTTGAAAAACAAGGCCTTAGTTCAGGGGTAAACGAAGCAGAACTGATCTGGTCTGCCGTCAAAAGCATGGGATTGGATGAGCTTGGGCCGTTTGACCCACAAAAGAAAATCATTGAATACCTGCTGAAAGATGAATTGGAGGAAAAATTAATTTCATTGACCGTTAAAGGTTTTGCCAATGAAACGGCAGCAGACAGTCCTGCACCGGGTGGTGGTTCCGTAGCTGCAGCGGTAGGCGCATTTGGCGTGGCGCTGGGAACAATGGTAGCCAATTTATCGGCCTCCAAGCGAGGCTGGGAAGACAGAACGGCTGAATTTAGCCCTTGGGCCGAAAAAGGTCAGTTGATTAAGGATAAACTCCTCGCACTGGTGGATGAAGACACCCGAGCATTTAACGCCATCATGACCGCATTCGGATTACCCAAAGACACCCCAGAACAGAAGGCTTCAAGAAAAGATGCCATTCAAAGTGCCAGCAAATACGCCACGGAAGTGCCTTTCAGAACTCTAGAAACTGCTGTAGATGCTATTCCCCTCATACAGGAAATGATAAACAAAGGGAATCCCAATTCACTAAGCGATGCAGGTGTGGGTGCTGCGTGCCTGCTCACTGCCATGCAGGGCGCATGGATGAACGTACTCATTAACGCACAAGGTCTGGATGACAAAGTTTGGGCTGCCGATATGACGGCCAAAGCCGAAAAACTTATTCAAGAAGGTCGCATTGCCTGTAATGCCATGGTAGCTGAAGTTGAAAATCGGTTGAGGGCTTAAATTAACCAGCCAAACACCACATAATTAAATTAACTTTGTTACATTGATAAAAAGAAGAATCATATTTAGCGATTTTAAAAATCAGGAAAAACTGACACACGCTGCTTTTATACGTCTAACACCTATTGAACGTCTAAAGCAACTTCGTATGGATGTTGAAAGGATTTATTTTAAAGAAATTCAGCAAAATAAGAATAAGAAACACCCAAGGAGGATTATATTTGATGAATATCTTCCAAGATGAACATATTGAAGTTTTGGCTTTGCTACTAGAAGACAATGTCGAATTTCTTGTAGTTGGTGGTTTTGCTGTAAACTTTTATGGCTACCGCCGCACAACTGGGGACGTTGATTTGTGGCTGAAACCGGATAATCAAAATAAATTAAAATTAATAGAGGCCTTTAATAAATTAGAAATAGAGGAAACAGATATCCTGTATTTAAAATCCTTAAATTTTGAATCGCACCTTGCATTTCATATTGGTGAAGAACCCAGTAGAATTGACTTTCTAACACATATCAATGGTGTTGAATGGTCGAAAGCGTGGGAGGCTAAAACTGCAGTTAAAATAGAGAAACTTGATATCCCATTTATCCATAAAAACCACTTGATTGAATCTAAAATAATGACCGGAAGGGCACAAGACATCGCAGATATTGAGGGCCTTCAAAATAATTCTGAGTCGTGAGAATTTTATTATTCTATTTTCTTCTGTTTTTTTCAAAAATCAATGCACACGCCCAATTTGCGCCGGCAGCGGGCAAACCCGGCAGTACTGCTTTAAAACACGACAGCACTTGCTTCATTTCCTGGGCAACGGGATGTGATGTTATTCGTGGCTACCGCGATATTTCGCAGCCAGACAGCGGCTTTGCAGGTGCAGGCGCGGCGCAATCTGCCCTGGGACAAGCCATGCAAAACGGCATTGTAAGTCTGGGCGACGGGGGTACGGCCACACTCACATTCGAATCTCCCATCACCAATGGCCCCGGCTGGGATTTTGCCGTTTTTGAAAATAGTTTTCTCGACACCTTCCTGGAACTGGCATTTGTAGAAATAAGCAGCGATGGAAAACGATTTGTGCGGTTTCCGGCCATTAGTTTCACCGATACATCAAAACAAACCCCGGCGTTTGGGTATACTTTTCCGGAAAAAATCAATAACCTGGCCGGCAAATACCGCGTAGGATTCGGTACCCCCTTCGACCTGGAAGAACTGAAAGACTCGGCTGGAATTGATATTTCATCCATTACCCATGTAAGAATCATTGATGTTGTAGGCAGTATGCTGCCTGATTTTGCAACCCGAGATACCAAAGGGAATAAAATCAATGATCCATGGCCAACAAGATTTTCATCGGGTGGTTTTGATTTGGATGCAGTGGGTGTCATCCACGCAAAAGTGTCTATTCAGAAAAACAACGCCCGGCACAGTTCGTCTATTAAAATAGGGCCCAATCCATTATACAATGCTGAAATCAATGTATACTCTAATCAACAAGGTATCGCAACGTTGTATAGTATTTCAGGCAATAAAATTGTATCATGGAATGTACAAAATAAACAAAACACATTGAAAATACCCCAACATACCGGTATGTATTGCATAGTCATTTCCACGCCGGAAGGCACTTTCAGACAGCTTATAGAAATAATACGATAATGCCTGATTTTAAAAAATACTATACCATTCCTGCTCCGCCAGAAGATGTCTATATGGCATTAACCTATGCTCCAAGCTTATCGCTTTGGGCAGGTGAAAACATAGAAATGCAAACCGAGCCGGGCACAACTTTTAGTCTTTTTGACGGGGGCATCACAGGCACCAACATCGCCTTTGAACCTAACCAAAAAATTATTCAGCACTGGGATTTTGGCGATTCAGAAATACCCAGTGAGGTAACCATTAAACTCCATCCGCATAAAAAGGGCTGCAGCCTAGAAGTGCGACATACCAATATTCCGCAAGAAGCCTGGGAGGACATCACCACAGGCTGGGACCATACCTATATGGCATCTTTGATGGATTTTTTTGAGTAAGCTTTTGTAATATTGTTCAATCTTTTTACCTATGACACAAAACTTATATCAACAGGAAATTATCTTCTGGGAGGAATCTCCATCACACTGGACAAAATCGGGGGCTTATTTTTTGGGCATACTATTAACAGCTGCATTTGGCTTAGGACTCATTTTTATACTAATTACCTATTTGAATGTAAAGTATAATCGTTACAGACTTTCCAATCAAAGACTGGTAATTACCAAAGGTTTTTTATCCCGAAATATGGAAACCATTGAACTCTACAGAATTAAAGATTTGCAGTTACAGGCGTCTTTTTGGCAACGCATGATTGGTATTGGCAATATATTCTTAATCAGTAGCGACAAAAGTCTTTCAAAAATTGGACTGCTGGGTTTCCATAATTCTGAGGAAAAGTTTCATCATATCCGTTCACTGGTAGAAGAAGCGCGCATAAACCGGGGCGTTAGAGAGATTGACCAAAACGATTATTTGGAGTAAAAACCCGAAGGAATTCAACTTCAACATACAGGTAAGAGCGCAACAACACATTGGCCTGTAAACTATCAATTTAGCAATCCAACCATATCTACCGTGCGCATGAATGGCCCGTATACGTGGTTGGTGAGCACCACAAAGCACTTATCCTCATCCAGACAGCGCCAGAAATACGTACGAAAACCCTTCCACCAACCATTGTGAAAGACCCACTTTTGTCCATTGATGGTTTTAACACGCCAACCCAGCGCATAACCGGCCCCATCTGCTGAAACCTGAACCTGAGGCGTCCACATCAATTCCTTGCTGCTCTGATTTAACAAATACGCACCCCTGAGTGCCCGATCCAGAAAGAACATCTCAACGCCATTCGAATAAACCCCCTTATCGCCGGTTGTACCATTATGCGGCATATCCGAAAACACTCGCCTCTTATCATAACCCTGAACCGGATAATTGAACAGCGGCACAGAATCATGGTTGCAAATGTGTGAATACTTCATACCGCTGGGTTCAAAAATATTTTTCCGCGCATATTGCCTGAAATCTATACCCGACAAGCGCTCAACAACATATGCCAGCAATGCATAATTGGTATTGCAGTAGGAATAGTATGTTCCAGGCTCACCAAAATTCTTTTCAGGCTGTTGATTCAACTGAATCACCACATCTGAATTTTTCATGTGCGCCGATTGATTGGGCCACAGGTGTGATGAAAAATAGAAATAATCGGGTAAACCACTCATATGGCAAAGCAGATTACGAATGGTAAGGTTGCGCCTTGTCAGCTCCGGAATATACCAGTGCACACTATCATCAATCAACAGCAAACCATCCTGCTGAAGCATCATTATTGAAATACCTGTAATGGTTTTGCTTACTGAAGCCAGTTGAAATAAATCATCATTAATCAGGGTATCCGGCTTACCAAAATTAGCATATCCCATAGCCCCTTGAATAATGCTGTCATTGCGAAAGAAAAAATAAGTACCATTGAAAATACCAGTCTTATGATGATACTGAAAAAAGGCATTTATCTTTTTTTCGGTGCTGTCCGAAAACCGGGTGTAGCGCGACAAATCATAATACTTAGATGGAATAGGTCCGGGACCCGGTGCAGTAAACGCTGTCAGCACCAGATAAAAAATCAAAACCCTAACCCATCCTAAAAATCGCATATCACAAAATTACGGATGCTTCAAAATTTCCGCATTCCAATTTTCACACAATAAACATACTTGGCCTGTAAAATGGAAAACGTCAGGGGACACCCAAATATTTGTGGGTTTGTAGAGAAATTTTCCAACGGGGGTTTGATTTTACATAATCCACAATCAACGGCATTATATCATCCCGCTTGTCCCACTCGGGCTGCAACATACAAAGACAATCGGGAGCAACTTCCTGTGCCCATTTTTCGGCCCATTCAAAATCACTTTTATTAAACACAATAATTTTAAGTTCATGTGCCTTTTCCATTTCGGTTTCCAGTGGGAATTTGAATTTTTTTGGAGAAATGCAAATCCAGTCAAATTGACCCCTGATGGGATGTGCGGCTGATGTTTCTATATGCACCCGCAGCCCCTTTTGTTTAAGGGCTAAAGTCAAGGTCGTTAAATCATACATAGCCGGCTCACCACCTGTAATCACACAGCATGGTGCGTCGGATGCTGCTGCAGTTTCAACCAACGTTTCAACAGCTATCAGTGGATGCGCTTCAGCATCCCAGGATTCCTTCACATCGCACCACACGCAACCCACATCACATCCGCCAAGACGAATGAAATAGGCAGCCGTTCCGGCATAATGCCCTTCCCCCTGAATGGTGTAAAACTGCTCCATTACGGGCAGCAAGTCCGTATAATTATGCTGTTCGTGCTGCAAGACCGGCTTTTCTGGCTTTCAGGGTATTCACAAGCAATCCGGCGATGGTCATGGGACCCACACCACCCGGAACGGGCGTTATGGCGGATGCCTTTGGCTCTACAGATGCAAAATCCACATCACCACAAAGGCGCCATCCTGCTTTTTTGGTTGGATCATCCACACGGGTGGTGCCCACATCAATTATCACACAACCTTCTTTCACCATATCGCCGATTAGAAAACCCGGCTTTCCTAGCGCTGCAACAATAATATCTGCATTTTGGGTAAACCATGTCAGGTTGGGTGTGCGGCTATGACACACCGTTACCGTGGCGTTGCCGGTTTCGCCGGGATTTGACAACAAAATACTCATAGGCCTGCCCACGATATTGCTGCGGCCAATAACAACCACATGCTTGCCTTCAGTAGGAATTCCGTAATGTTTTAACATGAGGGTAATACCATAAGGTGTTGCTGGTTTAATACCGTCTGCACCTTTGGTAAGGCGGCCCATATTGACATCGTGGAAACCATCCACATCCTTTTCAGGAGTAATGGCGAGCGTTACACGATTTTCATTGATATGCTTGGGCAATGGCAATTGCACTATAAGACCGTCAATCTGGTCATTGTGGTTGATTTCATTTACTTTCGCAAGCAATTCCTCTTCCGTAACCGTTTCCGGATAACGGATAACACTGCCTAAAAATCCAACTTCGTGACATGCCTTTTCTTTAGCTCCCACATAGGTTTGGCTGCCGCCATCATTTCCCACCAGAATTGCTACCAAATGGGGTGGCCGTAGACCTTGCGAAACAAGGGTTTGTACTTCTCTGGAAAGAGATTCTCGAATACTCGCTGAAACCACCCTTCCATCAATGATTGTTGCCATGGCAGGCAAAGATAAGGTCAGATTAGTAAATCCAGACCGCTAAATTACATCAGGATAATTACCGTGCACCCATCACCGCCTTGCTCTTCCTGTTCGCTGTGATAACTGCGTACATAATTCACGGTTTTCAAAAATTGTCTTAGCGATTTACGCAAAATACCATCTCCCCTGCCATGAATTATCTTTAAATTAAATTGCCCCAGAGCATAGGCCTCGTCCATCCAAACAGCCACTTTTTTTAGCGCATCCTCTTCCCTTTCACCCCTTAAATCAAGCCGCGGATTGAATGTTGCATTTCGCTCTACCCAGTTATATCCCTTGGTTCCGGGCTGTTTGCCTGACTTCTGTTTTTCGGCTGGCTCCACTTCGTTGAGAGGTAACCAAACCTGAACAAGCCCCAGCGCCAATTTCAGCTTGTCCTTCTTCACTTCCAGCACTTCTCCAACAGCACCATTCTGCAGGCTTTTTACGGGCATTCCCGGCAGCCATTTCACTGGTACAGCCGGCCTTAATGGCTTCTCCTCAGGCACAGGCTCTGTTTTTATCTGCTCCCGAAACTTATTGAGCTTTCCTCGCACCGCCTGTGTCTTGACCTTGTCTGCCTTGTGCTCACGAATAACCCGAATGGTCATTTCTATCTGTTTATTCGCATCATCCAGCATCCTGCCTGCCTTTATTTTGGCCTGCTCAAGCATTTCGCGGCGCCTGGCTTCAATTTTTTGCTTCAGGGAATGATATTCTTCCAGAAGCAATTGCAAATGCTTTTCCTTCTGCTCGTTTTCATTTAATAGTTGCTGTAATCTGCCCTGCTGTTGTTCCAGTTCTACCAGCAAATGTTCTGTTTTGCGGCTCTCTTCACCGCCCAAGCCCTCAATTTCCTGGATAATCAGGTCTGAAAAACCTGTTTTTTTCAGTAGCTGCAAGGCAAATGAACTTCCGGGTTTGCCCGGCACCATGCGGTACAATGGCTGCAAATGTTCTAAATCGTAGGCCATACCTGCGTTTTGCACACCTTCTGTTTGTCCGGCCCATTCTTTCACGCTGCTGAAATGCGTTGTAACAATGGCGCTTGTTCCTTTTTTAAGCAATTGATTCAGAATAACGCGTGCAATGGGGCCACCAAATCTTGGATCAGTACCATCTCCAATTTCATCCACCCCAATGAGAATTCCTGGCTTTGCCGCATCAGTCATGGCTTTGAGGTGTGCCAAGTGCGCACTGAATGTGCTGAGTCCGGCTTCCATGCTCTGTCCATCACCGCAGTCCATCATCATGCCTGAAAAAACACCGCATTCGCTATCGGGTGAAGCTGGAATAAACAAACCGTGCTGCACCATATACTGCAGCAAAAACGCCGTTTTTAGTGCTACACTTTTTCCTCCGGCATTGGGGCCGGAAATGACCAGAAAGCGGTTTTCAAGGCTAAGTTGCAGATCTAAAGGAACCACATTTTGGGTTTTCAGCAATGGATTGACAGCATTTTTTAGTGACAGAACGGCATCAATAGTTAACCGCGGACGATGGGCTCCCAAAGCGCCGGCATACGCTACCCTGGCAGCAAGCACATCCATTTCCACCAGCGAAGACATTGCCGATTCAACAACGGGCTTGTGAGGCCGTAATAAATCTGTTGTTCTCAGCAAAATTCGCTCCCGTTCCCTGCGCCGCTCTGCATACAGCTCTTTCAGGCGGTTGTTCAATTCGAGGCTCTCTACCGGTTCCACAAAAAGCACCTGGCCGGTGGCGCTCACATCCTTCACAAAACCATTCACCTTTCGCTTGTGCTCGGCTTTTACCGGAATAACGATGCGCTCTTCGCGCACGGTAAGCTCTGCATCGGCCGTATAGCCTGCATCACGCCATTGTTTAAATAGTTGTTTTACCTGGTTTCGTACTTCCTTTTCGATACGCTCAATATCCGCAGTAAGTTTGGCAAAAGACACAGAAGCATTTGGTTTCAGCTGACCCTTGTCGCTGATAACAGTTTCTATACTCTTTACAACGCCTTGCAACCCTTCGTCTTCGCTTAACAAGGCATGCAGAAGTGGGTAGTCGTTACTGAATTTACGCAGCACAGCAGAGGTGCGCAGGTAGTTTTGCAGCGTACGGCTTAAGACAAAAAGCTCATCTTCGGTGAAAAAGGCATTTTCTACGGAAAGCACGGAAAGTCCATGCATCAAATCTTCGCTGCCATCAAATGGAATTGCAGCCGGGTGTTTCTCGGTAAAAAGACGCCACTGATCTGACCTGTCAAAGTGCAACTGAATGGAATCCCACCGACTTAGCATCCCCATTTCAGAAAAACGCAAGGCAGCAGTAGCGAATCGACAGCGGCTTTTCAAGGCTTCGCGAATGCGGTCAAAGCCAATGATGGTTTCAAATTCCGCTGGATAAATCAAGGGCGCTCCGTTTGACGTTTGAGTTGCATTTTTTGCAACCGTGTAATTACCTTTTCCATTATTCCTGAAAACACATCCGGATGTTCCTGGTAATAAGAAATGGCATTTTTAAATTCCTCTTTTGAGATATTATTTTTCTTGAAAACTACAGTATAATCGTTTTCCCAAAGACTATCAGGCAGTAGGCCATGATTGTAATTGATGGCATTGGCCGACTCCATAAGCATCACGTCTGTCATCACTTCCACCATTTTTTCTTTTGCAATGGGTGCTTTTTTTGCGCAGGCGGCAACAACAAACAGGCAGGCTATGGTAATTTTGCGGAGCAACACAGATACCACAAAATTACGCAAATGAACGCGATAGCCGCACGCCTAAAAGAGATAAAAAGTAAACTGGGAATAAATACACAGCTGATTGTGGTGAGCAAATACCGCAGTGTAGCTGAAATTGAGACAGCTTATTCCGCCGGTCAGCGGGCGTTTGCCGAAAACCGCGTACAGGCATTGCTGGAACGCTATGAGGCTTTGCCAAAAGATATTGAATGGCATCTAATTGGGCATTTGCAAACTAACAAGGCGAAATATGTAGTGCCATTTGTAAAACTGATACACAGCGCAGACAGCCTGAAGTTGCTACAGGAAATCAACAAACAGGCCGCAAAAATCAATAAGTTGCAGGATGTTTTGCTACAGGTGTTTGTGGCGCAGGAAGAAACTAAATTCGGCCTGGAACCTGCTGAAGTAAAGGATTTACTGGCTACCACCGAATTTCAGCAAATGCAAAATGTGCGTGTTTGCGGGCTTATGGCCATGGGCAGCAACACTATAGACAATGTGCAGATTAAAAAAGAATTTACTGCGGTCGCTGATTTATTTCACGAATTAAAAACCGGGATTTTGCACCATAACGACGCTTTCACTGAACTCAGCATTGGCATGAGCGGCGATTATCCAATTGCAGTGGAATGCGGCAGCACCATGGTGCGGGTGGGGAGTAAGGTTTTTGAGGGGTAAAGACTTATTATGGTGCTTGTTAAGGCATCAGCCAACAACCTTAAAACCAATGGAACTGAGCTGATTTTTTCTGTAGCCCTCTTTTTCAAGTGCCTTTGAAACCTCCCAGGTCGCAGGGGTTGAACTATTGGTTTCTACCTTAATCTCCATACCGGCAGGAATGTTTTTGTTTTGGGTGTCGCTGAAAAAAGAGTCCAGTTTTACTACTACGGTGTTAGCCATAAATACAAATTTATATCAATCCTATTGATTCTTAATTAATCTTACGGAAAAACCGGAATTAAATTTACATTCACTAAAAATACGGCCAGAAGTTAAAAATCTGTCATCACCATAGCCCAGCTGCGCTCCCAACAGGGTATCTTCGTTTAGCAGCGTAGCGGACCAAAACCGCGTATATTCGTTAAAATTCACAAAAGGACCCGGCCCCCAGGTACAAACACGCAAACCCGTTGGATATGCGTTGAAACCAAACTCATCGCTACCTTTCTTTATCCCTTTACACGACTTCCATGTGCCCTTTTCTTTTGTTTTAAGTTTGTATCCAAAGTCTTCACCACCAATGTATTCTATCAACTCATTAAATTCTTCAATGGTTGGGATGTGAAAACCATCCGGAGCAAGATTTTGTTTGTCCAGAATTGCATATCCGTTATATAGTCTGCCTCTTAAAACTGCATTTTCCGATTTGTTTTCATAATAACACCAGGCGGGTATTGTAGCATTTTGCCACTCTACAGGATTTTGTATTTCCTGAATTAACTGGCCATTTCTAAAAACATCAACATCAAAATTTTTGACTGTCCACTCCTGTTTTCCAATTTTTACGGTTTCCATTTTTAATAATATTTTGCAATTTCTGTTACGCTATATTTACTGATGTCTAATCGCTCAATTTTATCGCTTGATGTACGTTGGAAATTTATTAATTCCTCAATAGATATTTCAATCAATTTTCCTGATATTTTTAGATCTTTTAAAACCAAACCAAAGTTATCATCATATTGATCTTCATGAACGTTGCTTTTAAAAAAATCAAATATCTTTTTGAATTACTACTATCATCAAATACTCTTTTTTCAAAATCTGAGGGGTGGCTCATAAACCCATAAAAAACCTCAGCAATTTCACTTATTGATTCATCATTTGAGACAATCTCATTACCTTGCATTAATTCGTCGAAAGGTAAATCTATTGCATATAAAAACGAAGTACTCATTTAACAACTTTTAATTAAATACCTAAATGAAAATAAATATGTTTTCAAGCTTTAATTTAAAGATCATTGAGCATTTAATTATCGTATAATCCTACATCAATGAATCCGGCTCATGCCCAAACCAAATTACTGCATAGTTCTTGTAAACACCTATTCCAATGGCTTTCCATGGAGTGTTCCACATGCCGGCATTGATAACAACCTGATTATGGCCAGGACTGATTTTCCAGCCAGCCAGCGCTCCTTCTGCAGTAACCTCAGCTGAACTCATATAAGCTATCTCATAACCGTTGGCTTTGTAAGAAGTAAGTTCAGCGGGTTTAGACCACATACAGGCTGCTTGGGCATGATCATCCGTATAGCAGCAGGATTTCCATCTTCCTTTGGCAGACCAGCTGTGCATATTACAGCGACCTTCTGAGGGTCCATTATCCTGCAAATCTTTTACATGGGTTTGTGCAACAATTGTTAAAGACTTCGAAACAGGAATAGCCGGCAATCCTTTCTCAGCCCGGTATTTCATAACCAGATCATATAATTTTTTCTCTCCACTGCTCAATGTCTGGGCTGCAAGCAAATTCATGAAAAAAAGCAAGCACACTGTTGATATGCAAGTTGAATTTTTAAAGATTCTCATAAGTTGTAAACGAAATTATTGAATCAAATATATGAAAAGCAAACTGGTTAAACTGTATTTATTTGTTGTTATTCAGCAAATAAGTAGAATTCATCTCAAAATTAGATTTGAGTCAATTCGGGTATTTTTGCGCTAGGCAGGGCGTTTTCTGCGGTTAAGGATGGATGCCTGAACAAATGAAACAACGCAGTATCGCAAAAAAGACGCATCAATAAGCTAGCTTCAAACAAAAAATGCCAAATGGGGCAAAGTGATTTTTGAGATACCTTCTAGTAAAACTCTTCTAATCCCTGCTTGTTTAATCTTTAGTGGATGTTTTCATTGTCTTCCCGCATCAGCTTTTTAAGGATATTATTCCTTTAAAACAAGTTGCCAGAGTATTCATCATCGAAGAATACCTGTTTTTCAAACAATATTCCTTCCACAAACAAAAAATCGCCCTTCACAGGGCTTCCATGCAGTATTACAAGCATTGGCTTAAAAGCAATGGTATCGAAACTAAATATCTAGAAAGCACCACTCCGCTGTCGGATATCAGAAATTTTATTTCTGAAAAGAACCAATATAAAATCTCTTCCATAACCTGCTATGACCCTTGCGACAACTGGCTTTCAATGCGTTTACAAAACAGCAGCATTCCGGTTACCTACCTTGCTTCTCCCTCATTTTTAAATGATGCAGATATACCCTTGCCCACGCGCAAGGATGGCAGTATCGTACAGACCGATTTTTATGTGGCACAGCGCAAACAGCGCAATATTCTCATGGATAATGGCAAACCGGTCGGCGGACAATGGACTTATGATACCGATAACCGCAAGCGTTATCCCAAAGGGCAAACCCCGCCCCCACTGTTGTTCCCGGATGAAAATGAATTTACACGCGAGGCCATAAGTTATACCGAACAGCATTTTCCAAACAATCCGGGCAGCCTAACAGAAAAGTTCATTTATTCGGTTAACCACACTGATACAGAAAAATGGCTGCAGCATTTTCTTTCACATCGCTTTCATGATTTTGGACCCTATGAAGATGCCCTGGTACAAAAACAACATTGGCTGCACCATTCCGTGCTAACGCCCATGCTCAATTCCGGCCTGCTAACACCCCAACAAATCATAGACGCTGCCATTGAATACTCAGATAAACATCCCATTCCATTGGCTTCGTTGGAAGGTTTTATCCGGCAAATCATCGGCTGGCGCGAATTCATACGGCTGTTTTATCTGAACCATGGCACGGAGCAAAGAAACCGAAATTTCTGGGGCTTTACACGTAAAATACCGGCTTCATTTTATACTGGCACAACAGGTATTTTACCAATAGACGACTGCATACAAAAACTGTTAAAAACCGGCTATAACCACCACATAGAAAGATTGATGGTACTGGGAAATTTTATGCTGTTGTGTGAATTTGACCCCGTGGAGGTTTACCGCTGGTTTATGGAAATGTACATCGATGCATACGATTGGGTGATGGTGCCCAATGTATATGGCATGAGCCAGTTTGCCGATGGTGGGAGAATGTGTTCTAAACCCTACATCAGCGGAAGCAATTATCTGCTCAAAATGTCGGACTATAAAGGCGATGGGCGGTGGGAGAAAATCTGGGACGGCCTGTTTTGGTCATTCATGCACAAACAACGGGATTTCTTTGGCCAAAACCCACGGATTGGAATGCTGCTAAAAGCCTTGGACAACATGGACGCAGAAAAGCGGCAACAACACTTCGATGTAGCAGACAACTTCCTCAAAAACCTTGATGCATGAAAGCAGGCATCAACATTGTCTGGCTGAAACGCGACCTGCGCACTTCCGACCATGCGCCGCTGGCTGCGGCAGAAGAAGCCGGTTTGCCCTACCTGATGATCTTCCTTTTTGAACCTTCCCTCATGGCCCGCCCTGATTGCAGCGGACGCCATATCACATTTCAGCTTCAGTCTCTGGAAGACATGAACCGCCGGCTTACCAAAGCAAATATGCAGGTGCACATCGCCTGTGAAGATGCAGTTTCTGTTTTTGCATATTTGGCTGAGAAGTATCATGTAAAACAAGTTTTTAGCTACCGGGAAAGCGGCGTTCAGCAAACCTGGGACCGTGATAAGGCCGTTGCTACGCTATTCAAAAAACACAACATTGATTGGCAGGAATTTCAGCGCGACGGCATCCTACGCGGCATTCAAAACCGCGATGGCTGGGACAAGCAATGGTTTGGGCACATGCATGCCCCGCAAATTGAGAATACATTCACGCCCGGGCTGGCCATTAATGAATTATTGCCGTTTAAAAATACACCTGACACAGGTGACCTTCCGGCCCAATGGAACAAAAATATGCAACCGGGTGGTGAAATCCATGCCTGGCAATACCTGCAAAGTTTTATTGAAAGTCGTGGCTATAATTACAACCGCCACATTTCAAAGCCGGCAGAGAGTCGATTGTCGTGTAGCCGACTTTCTCCATATCTGGCCTGGGGAAATATGAGTGTGCGGCAGGCTTATCAAGTGGCGTATACTACAGAAAACGCCAAAATCCACAAACGTGCTTTTGCATCTTTTCGTGAAAGGCTTCGCTGGCACTGCCATTTCATTCAAAAGTTTGAGCAGGAATGCCGCTACGAATACGAGAACATCAACCGAGGATTTGATTCCCTGCAATGGAAAAATGATGAGCATGCGGTAGAAGCCTGGAAAAAGGGCCAAACAGGCTTCCCGATGGTGGATGCCAACATGCGCTGCTTAAAAGAAACGGGCTGGATCAACTTCAGGATGCGCGCCGTGCTGGTTTCATTTTTATGCCACCACCTCGGTGCCGACTGGCGCAAAGGCAAAGTCCATATTGCGCAGCTGTTTCTGGATTATGAACCGGGCATTCATTATCCGCAATTTCAGATGCAAGCCGGAACCACGGGCATAAACACGGTTCGCATGTACAATCCCGTAAAACAAAGCCTTGACCACGATCCGGATGGCTTGTTTATTGCCAAATGGTGCCCCGAACTGGCACATTTGCCGGTTCATCTCCGACACAAGCCCTGGGAGGCAAACGCTTTGGAGCAAGCTGAATACAGCTTTATTTCAGGAGTAAATTACCCTTTACCGATTTGCAGCACAGAAGGCATTCCGAAGGAACACAGGGAAAAAATTTGGGGCACAAGAAAAACTCAAACAGCAAAAACTGAAAGTAGCAGAATACTGCAGGCGCACACCCGCAAGGGGCGAAGAAATCCTTAGTAATTGTTTAGCATCATCGGCATAATGAGCATGGTGATGTCTTCATCCTTCTCATTTTCTGTAGGAACCAGCAGGCCTGCACGGTTGGGCGCTGAAAGCTTCAGAACTACCTGCTCGCCATCGATAGTTGCCAGCATATCTTTCAGGAAACGGGCATTGAAACCGATTTCCATGTCCTCACCATCGTACTCGCAGTTGATTTTTTCCTGTGCTTCGTTGGCCATTTCTAAATCTTCCGCACTGATTTGCAGTTCGCTGCCGGTAATTTTCAGGCGAATCTGATGGGTAGTTTTGCTGGCAAAAATGCTGATACGGTTTATGGAGCTAAGGAAATCACTGCGCGAAATGGTCAGTGAATTGGGGTTTTCTGTAGGAATTACCGCGTTGTAGTCAGGGTATTTCTCGTCCAGCAAACGGGCAATCAGCTGGGTAGTGCCGAAGGTAAAGAACACATTGCTGCGGTTATAATCAACCACTACAGGTGTTTCATCGTTAGGCAGTGCTGTTTTCAGCAGATTCAGCGGTTTTTTGGGTATGATAAAATTCTGATCGGAGCCAGTCTTCAAATCCTTGCGGGTAAAGCGCACCAGCTTATTGGCATCGGTAGCGACAAAGTTCACGCTGTCTTCCTTCATTTCTACAAAAAGACCTGTAAGATTCAGGCGCAGTTCGTCGTTGCCGGTGGCAAACAATGTTTTGCTAATGGCTCGGAGCAGCACATTTGCCGGAACGGTGAACCTTCCTTCGCCTGATTTTTCGGGCAATGCCGGAAAATCAGATCCGTTTAGGCCTGCCATTTTGTAGCGACCATTGTTATTTACAACCTCGATACCGTAGCTGGGCTCTTCAATGCTGAAGGTAACAGGCTGATCGGGCAAAGAGCGGAGAATATCTATCACCATTTTACTGGGAACAGCTACCCGCACATCTTCTTTGGACTCAACCTGCATACTTGTTGTCATGCTGGTATCGAGATCCGTACTAAAAATAGTGAGGGTGTTTCCTTTAATGTCAAAAAGGAAATTCTCCAAAATGGGTATTATGGGCTTGGAAATAATTGCGCCATTTACGGTCAGCAAGTGCTGAAGGAGTTCGTTACTGGGTGCTATAAACTTCATAAAAGTATATTCTTTCTGATGTTGGGTGCAAACGTATTCAAATTGACTGAATAGAAATACACAAATTTTTAGGTTTTATGAACAAAGACAACATGCGTTCAATCTTCTGCCAAAGTATCATTGATGATAACAAAGAGATCCTCATTTTCCTTCTTCATCATATACTTTTCTCTGGCAAATTTTTCAATATTGGCCTGATTGCCAAATAATTCCGTGCGCTGTCTTCTCAGGTCTGTAATTTGTTTTTCATAGATCTGTTTTGAGTCCTCAAGATCAGAAACCTCTGAAGCAATCGAAAAACGATAAAACACATTGTTACTGTCAAAAAACAGCATCCACAGGCCAAAGAAGCTAAAAAGCAGAATGTAGCGGTATTGAAACAACTTTTGCATCAGTCACTACAAATATATGGGGTTGAAACAATTTCTGTGTTCACTATTTTTTAATATGTCTATTTTTTTGTTATCTTCGTTTTATGAATCGGTTGCTTCTGTTTTTTACATCCCTCCTCATTTCGACGGTATCTGTTTCCCAGCCCTGTGATTACACCCAGAAAAAATATGCCATTCGGCAAGAATTAAACACTGTATACGGTGTGGCAAAAGCATACGGAAACAGACAGGATACCCTCTATATCGATATTTATAAACCTGTGGGGGACAAAAACCGATTTAGACCCATGATTCTCTTTATACACGGAGGCGGTTTCAGCGGAGGTAACTACAAAGACGTAACCAACCAGGCCAAATCGTTTGCCCAGCGAGGATATGTGGCAGCAACCGCATCTTACAGACTGGGATTTTTCCGCCCGGTTTTTCCGGATCAGTATCCATGGGCACTCGATAAAGCAGAACCCGAACGTGCCGCCTACAGGGCTTTGCAGGACATTAAAGGTGCTGTTCGATATTTAAAAGGACGCAACATGGCAGACAGCGCTGATATTCTAAACTTTTTTATTGGCGGATTTAGCGCAGGCGCTATCACCAGCCTGAATGTGGCATTTGTGAATGACAATAAATTCAGACCTGCATCCTGCGATTCTATTAACAGCGTGGTGTATCAGGGAAACAACTATAAACGACCAGCACTGGGCGGTGTGGAAGGCACCCTGAACCTGAATGGATACAACACTTCCGTGCGCGGTGTATTAAACTACTTTGGGGCCGTTGCAGACACAGCTGTTTTGGAAAGCGCAAGACCTGCTGTATTTAACTATCACCAGCTGGGCGATCCAGTTGTTCCTGCCGGTATAAACCGTCCTTTCTACGGCCTGGGGCTTGGGATGTCTGATAACTGGCCCATGCTCTATGGCAGCGCCATTATCAGCAGAAGACTAAAAGCACTGGGTTATACAGGTATTGCCATGCGCAACAGAATTATAAATGGCAATGTACATGATGTAGACAATCCGGCACTCATGGATACCATGACGGCCAACTGGGCATCGGCAGTTATATGCAGCCCAAATACAGGAACGCGCAAAACCCTACAGGAAAAACCCTATCAGTTGCAAACCGAAGGCAGTAAAACCTTCCTATACCCTTTGCAAAGCGGTATTTGGGAATTTTACGACATGGCAGGCCGCATGCTCAACAAATTAAATATCGTTGCGGGACAACGCATAGAAATAACCCACACACCATGTCTGATTAGATATAAAACAAATTTGGTGGAAGGTTCGTTTCTTTGCAACCCTTGAGGTTGCTGATCCACATAACGTTTTCACTTATTCTGCTTTCGCAGTTTTCTGCATGCCAAAATAAAAAGTCAGCTGCTCTGCCTGCCAATGTTCATTGGCAGCAAGCAGACTACAGCCGGCTGTTTCTTCTGGGCACTTCCGGAAAAGATTCTTTCATTGCTTTAAGGAACCCTGCTGACACATCACAATGGATGCAGATTGCATATTTAGGAAATGGCACCACTCCCACTGGCTGTATGAAAATCTCCAGGCGAAAACGTATCGCATGTATGACCGCTGTCTTTTCAGGCATGATGGAAGTGCTGGGCACCGAAACACGCATTTGCTGCACGGACAATATTCAATATCACACCGGACCAAATTGCAGAAAATGGTTTGCCAAAAGCAATATAACAGAGGCCACAAAAGGTGTTTCACTCGACAGGGAAAAACTAATGAAGAGCAAACCGGATATGGTTTTGACCTATTTTATTGACAACAAGGGCAAAAAAGAATGGAATGCGATTACACAGCAAGGCATTCCGGTTTTGTTCTTACAGAACTACCTGGAAAACCATCCGCTGGCAAGGGCTGAATGGCTTAAGGTGCTTGGTTGGCTTACGGGTAAGCCTGATGTAGCAGAAGCTTATTTCAACATGGTCGAGGAACACTATCTGGCTTTGGTTAATGATGTTAATGAGGCAAGCCAACAGGAACCTACCGTATTTTGCAATGCACCGTATAGCGGAAACTGGGATGTTCCTGCCGGTGGAAGCTATATGGCAGCTTTGCTCAGGGATGCAGGAGCAGATTATTTTTGGAAAAACGAAGAAGGAACAGGTAAAATCTCACTCGATATAGAAACTGTTTACCGTAGAGCTAAAGATGCAGACTTTTGGATCAATCCGGGTGCTTGTAGAAATATTGCATGTATTACCTCAGCAGACCGCAGGCTGGAAAGTTTCAGCGCAATCAAAGATGGCGGAGTGTACAATTCAACTAAAACACTCAATAAATATGGCGGCAACGCTTGGTGGGACTATGCTGTAGTGCGCCCTGATCTGGCTCTTCGGGACCTTGTGCATATTTTCCATCCCGGCCTGGCACCCGAAGAACAGGAACTTGTTTTCTTTGAAGCATTGAAATGAAGAAACACAACGGTATAGTTATCATCCTGTTACTGCTAAGTGCATCGCTTTTTTGGCTGGATTTTTCGGCCGGCGACATCAACATGAAGGATGAAGTATTTACTGCATTTCGTTTTCCCAGGGTAATGGCTGCCGCGCTTACCGGAATCGGGCTTTCAGTTAGCGGCCTTGCTATGCAAACCTTGTTTAGAAATCCGCTGGCCGGACCATTCCTGACAGGTGCAACTCCGGGCGCTTCATTCGCTGTTGCAATATTTCTCATGGCATTTCCGGCCGGTTTTGCTGCCGGTTGGATGCAAAGTGCCGGCATTGCTGCAATAGGCATGGCAGGCAGTATGGCCGTATTATTGCTACAAATCCTTATTCAGCGGAGACATGGCAATGCTTTTACCTTACTTATTTCCGGTGTGCTACTCGGTTATCTGCTTGGCGCAGGCAGTGAAATTCTGCAAGGACTGGCTCAGGCCGAACAAGTGAAAAGTTTTATAATGTGGGGATTGGGGGGATTCGACCGTGTGCAGCAGAAAGAAATACCGCTAATTGGCTCAATTGTAGCGGTTTCCACAGCTGCATTATGGTTTCTTCGCTTTAAATTGGACACCTATTTGCCCGGCGACACATACGCAACCTCAGCAGGTATGGATATATCCAAATTTCGTATAATTGTTGTGATTCTTGTAGGATTAACAGCAGGTGCCATTACCGGTTTTTGTGGTCCTATTGGGTTCGTGGGAATGATTGCCCCACATATTGCCCGCGGTCTCATGAAAAGCAATAACCACGGTACTTTATGGCTTCCCACTCTTTTATGCGGTATGACTTTGTGTATGCTGGCTGATTGGGTTGCCCATCATGCATTGAATGATATAATTTTACCAACCAACGCAGTTTGCGCCATCATGGGCGCACCGGCAGTTCTTTGGATTATACTTCGCAAAAAATAAATTCACTCCAGTTTTTCGATACGGATAATATTTTCAATTTGGAAGTCAACAACCGGATCAAACTCAACTTTCATGTCATGACCGTATACCGTACCAAATGCCTGCCAGAAAAAGGCTTCAGCACCGCCACGGTAATTTTTCATGATTTCCCACGTTGTCTTGCCCGTCTCACGATAAATAAGTTTCATGAGGATTTTGCCGTCATCTATACTTAAATCTTTTAGTTGACCCATGTACATTTCTTTCAAGCTTTCCTCACATTCTTTGATGTATTTTTTACGCTCCTTTTTCGATTTTTTCTGGGTCAAATTGTCTTCCATAACCCGCATTTTATAAGCTGCCATCTTGGCGTAGGGCATAACCCTTTTTACCCGTTTTTTTAGGCGCTGATATGCTTTTCTACCCTCGGCATTCATGGTGGTACTCACCAATACGGGATCCATAATTTTATTATCAATGGTATCGCCATCAACCACAATCCAGGTTGCCGTATCCTGCGCGGAAAGCCGCGAAAATCCGACCATTAACAGGCAAACTAAAAAACTTAAAAATGATTTCATATTGGTTTTATAACTAACAAATTTACACCGGTTTTATTGTAGAAGCAGGCTGTTTTTTAAACAACCACCATGCGCCTATGAGCATTAAAAAAAACGAAATCAACTGTGCCTGTGAGCACACAAGAGAACCAAGTCTGTAAAGGCTGTCTCCATGCTCACGGATAGTTTCCACTAAAAATCTTTCTGCGCCGGCAAATACCATATACCAGGCAAATAATTTACCTGGCGCCTGGCTTTTAAAGCGCAACACCTTCCATAAAACAAAAAACAAAATCAACCCCAGCAATGCTTCATACAGCGGCGTAGGATAAACAGGAACAGCCAGCTGATAGCAATAATCTCCTTCACAGCCTGTAATTGGGACCATTCCTTCCGGTGCATATCCACCAGATTGTCCGCCAAGTACATTGTGCGGGTATCTGTAGGCCCATACCCAGTCAGGGAGCCAGGAAAATGGTTTAGGGCTTGTATGGGCTATTCCCCAATCTCCATCCCCTGAAAACTGACAACCAAAGCGTCCAATTCCATAGGACAACATCATGGCAGGACCTCCTGCATCCAGCATTCGCAATAAACTGATGCCTTTGCGTTTGCAATAAACCAAAACCCCTGCAGCACCGCAAACCAGCCCGCCATAGAATGTCCAGCCGCCGGTGCTGAAAAACGCATCCAGAATAGCTGTAAAAGTTAAACCGGAGGGATTTTCCAGAATATGAAACAGTTTTGCACCGGCAAACCCTGACAGCAAGGCCACCGTGGTAATATTACCCATATGCCATTCGGCAGACTGAGTCTGGATTTCTATTTGCGGCTCAGGCAGACGCTGCTTTTTATCACCGTAATATCTCCATCCCAGCACAACCAGCAACGAAATCAAACCAAATAACACACTTCCCTCTGACGTGAAAATATGCTCCTGTGGAACAAAATTCGCCTCAGCGGGAAACATTAGGTATAGAATTTTGTATCCGAATATGAAAGCAAAAAAACCATTCAGGATATAATCAGAAATAGGATATGCAGTACCTTTAATGGTTTTCACCTCCACAGACTGAAATTGCCCCAATACTGTCCGTCTGCGCATTTCTGCCGACATTGCCCAGAAAGCACCCGCGATTGACAATGCAACAAAAAAACCAAATGTATTTAGGATTTGGAGGGCCGGAATCTCAATTCCGAACATATCCCTGTAAAAATGATATAGCGTTGGAAACACGTTCGCAAATTAGTGATGCACAATCGCTAAATCAAGCATACCGCTAACTGTCCCATCTTCGTTCATGGTTTCCAGTAAAACATCTGCCATTTCATTCACCAGCAATGGATCGTAGGTAGCCTTTACCTTGATGTAATTATCCGTAAAACCATGCATAAACCCGCTTTTTTCTTCGGCCTCAAACAGCACGGTTCGGGTGGTGCCCAAATGCTTTCTGTAAAACGCCTGCCGTTTTTTCTCGCTAAGTGTGCGCAACATACTTACCCGTTCATGCCTCACAGACTGAGGAATACGCCCCTGCATTTTTTTAGCTGTGGTATTAGGTCTCTCACTATATGGAAACACATGCAGATAAGCTATTTCAAGCTCATTTAGAAAATGATAGGTCTTTAAAAACTCCTCTTCTGTTTCACCAGGAAAACCAACAATAACATCCACACCAATAGCGCAATGAGGCATTCGTTGCAAAATCTGTTCTATTCTACTCCTGTATAAATATGTCTTATAACGGCGACGCATTCTGCCCAAAATCTCATCGCTGCCACTTTGCAGTGGGATATGGAAATGCGGAACAAACCGCTTTGATTGTGATACGAAATCTATGATTTCATCACTGAGCAGGTTGGGCTCAATACTGCTGATGCGAAACCGTTCAACCGTTTCCAGTTTATCAAGTTCCCTAACCAGACCATAGAAATCTTCGCCTTGATTCACACCAAAATCTCCCAGATTCACACCGGTAAGCACAATTTCACGCACTGCTCCGGTTGCAACCTGTTTTATCTTTTCAAGCGTCTCTTCAATATTGGCGCTACGACTGCTGCCACGAGCCAAAGGAATAGTACAAAACGAACAGAAATAATCGCAACCGTCCTGCACCTTCACAAAGGCACGTGTTCGTTCACCTTCGCTGAAACCGGGCACAAAGTCTCGGGTTTCTTTTATAGGTGAATTCAAAATCCGCGCACTTGATTCCTTGCTCAATTCACCCAGATGAGCCATCAGGTTAAACTTTTCAGCGGCGCCAAGCACCATATCCACACCGGGAATCTGTGAAATCTCAACAGGCTTAAGCTGTGCATAGCAACCCACCACAACCACATAAGCATTGGGATTGTAGCGAAGCGCCTCTGCCACTACTTTTTTACACTTGCGGTCTGCATGATCCGTAACGCTGCACGTGTTGATTACATACATATCAGCTCCATCAGTAAACTCAGCACGCACAAAACCATTATCGGTCAATTGCTTGCCTATGGTTCCGGTTTCAGCAAAGTTGAGTTTGCAGCCCAGGGTATAAAAAGCCACCGAATGTGCCATTCAATCAGCAAAATTAAGCAAAACGCATTGCAAAGCCCTAAAACAGTGCACTGAACTTTAGGTTCCAGGTGCTAATACGTTTACCGGTATTGGTTGCCGGATATGCATAAGGCATAAACGGAATTATATTCCCGTTTTTTATTTTTACGTCATTCAGATTATTGATGCCAACTTGCAATTGAACTTGCCAGCCTGCAGAGATTCCGCGGTCTTGGTAACCTATAACCGCTAAAAATTCTATGGGTTTTAGCGGAAGGTTATCCCATTGATATAAATGGCTTGTGCTATCCAGAAAGTGCTGTGCCGGTAATTTATCTTCACCGAGATAAACTGTGCTTCTCATGGTTGCAGAAACCATTGCACCGGCCTGAATTACACGTGTTCGGTTTTCTTTCTTTGGACCCAGTCGATAATTAAGCAGTATTGGCACATCTGCCGTAATAAGGCCAATACGGCGGTAGTTGGTATTACCCCCACCCGGAAAATCAGTGCTTTTATTGGCAAAGTTGCTGCCCCTCAAACTACCTTCAAAACCTGTCTGAAACATAAATGGCTTTTTTGTTTCTTTGGTGTGCCAGAAAAACCCCGCAGTCGGGCCAAAATATGGCCAGGGATTCTGCAGTTCACCACCCCACATTGAGGTAAAGTTCAAACCCAGTTTCAATCCATAATTCTGCCGCTCTAGCATTTCTGCATCTGTCCACGTTTGTGCATTTACAAAAGCACAACTCAAAAAACTCACCAATATAATGGCCTTGCGCTTCATACTTTATCAATATGTGATCCTTGCAATGCTGAAGACACAGCTTTATTCATTAACCTTTCAGCAAAAGGCCTTGTAAATTCATTTAACGCGTCAACACCCTGAAGTATTGTGTCCTTGTCCGAATTTACAAGTTTAGTTTTAAGAGAATTGCAAAGCTCAAGGGTTTCTTTTATTTCACCATCGCTAAGTAAGGCTGCATTTTTTCCCAAAAACCGGGTGATTGTGTAAATCATCTGCTCTGCTTCCGTTCTGGCCTCTACAAGCATGCGTCTTGCAACGTCATCCTTGGCATTACTCAAACTATCCAGCAGCATTCGCTCTACATCAGTATCAGATAAACCATACTGAGGTTTAATTTCAATATGTTGCTGAACGCCACTTCTCATTTCTTTTGCTTCTACGGTCAATATTCCGTCTGCATTAAGTAAAAAAGCTACTTCGATTTTGGGCATTCCGGCAGGCATGGCGGGAATACCGGTCAGCAGCAATTCTCCCAGTTTTCTGTTTTCGGCGGTAAGCTCCCGCTCTCCCTGATATACGGCAATACTCATCTTGACCTGCCCGTCAACGGAAGTGGTGTAGTTTTTCACATATTTGCAAGGAATTCTGGTGTTTCGTGGAATCAATACATCCATTAACCCGCCCAGTGTTTCTATTCCCAAGCTCAGCGGAGTAACATCCAGAAGCAAAATATCCGTTCTGTTGCCTGCCAGCACATCTGCCTCAACTGCCGCGCCCAAAGCCACTACTTCATCCGGATTTAAGGTATCGTTCACTTTTATATGACCAAACAAATCTACCAAACGTTGCTTCACAAAAGGCATGCGCGTGCTACCACCCACCATAACCACCTCATCAACCTCATCATAGCTAAGTTGAGCATCACTCAGCGCCATTTGTAGACATTGAATGGTTTTATCCAACAGGTGTGTGGTTAAAGATTCGAAAATATTGAAATCCAGCGCTAGCTTGTATTGGCCGTCGACATGGTTAAATAATTCTTCAAAAACCCCTCCTCCACAAACCTGCTTTTTAGCTTCTTCAGCAAGCAGACGAAGGGATTTAAAGGCATCTGAATGTATATTTTCAGGTAGCGACTTTATCCAGTGTCTTACAATTTCTCTATCAAAGTCATCACCCCCCAAATAGGTGTCTCCCTGCGTACTCAGTACTTCAAAAACCCCATCTTCTATACGAAGCACTGAAACATCAAAAGTTCCGCCGCCCAGATCATAGACAACAATGGTTTTAGCCTCGCTGCTATTTAATCCCAGGCCATAAGCAAGACTTGCCACTGTGGGCTCATTCACGATGCGGAGCACTTCAAGACCCGCCATCTTCCCTGCATCACGGGTTGCCTGTCGCTGACTGTCATTAAAATATGCAGGCACAGTAATTACAGCGCGGCTGACAGATTTACCGGTTATCGCTTCTGCCCTTCTTTTGAGTTCCGCTAGAATTTCTGAACTCAGTTCAATTGGGGTAAAATATTTGCCATTGACCTCAATACGAACCAACTTTTCGTCTGCTTCATCCAAAATACGATAGGTGTAATAAGGGGCATGAGCCTCAACATCTTTGTAGCTCCTTCCCAACAGCCGCTTTACCGAGAAAATGGTGCTTTCCGGGTGTGAGATCAACGCCTGACGTGCTGCAGAGCCTACAACCGGAATACCGTCGTGGGTAATGTGAACCACAGAAGGAACCATCAATTCATCTGTCTTACCAAGAATTTCCGGTTTACCGGTATCCGGGTTTATCATTGCCACAAGACTGTTGGTAGTACCCAAATCTATGCCCACCACCAGACCTTCTTTTTCTAAAGTACCAGACTTTATATTTATGCTGATTTTTGCCAAAACTTACCAATCCCTTCAGAAGTTACAAAGGTACAACACAATCCACAGCCCAAAGTTCTTTACACAAGGAAAATAACCCATCCATTTCATTACCCAAAAATGACAATTCAAAAAGCCCAAACACAGCAATGTTAAGCAAGAAAGAGGTAATTTTGCAACATCAAAATTAATTAAAATTACAATGAAATACATCCTCCGGATTTTATCCGCTCTATTTGCGTTGACTGCGGGAAACATCTCTGCCCAGGCAATCCTGAATGACTCAGCCATCATGGGTCCGGGCTACGCCAATCAAATATTTTATGATATCAAAACCGGCGCTAAAAACAGTGCTTCCGTCAACAACTGGGATATAGCCCATACTTCGGTAAGCCGCGATAACAGCATCCGTGCCAACCACATGAGCGGCCTGCGCGTAATCCAATATCCTAAAGGGAAAACCGATGCATGGTCTACTTTTGACACTGCAGGTTGGAAAACATGGTCGTTTCTTTGGAATGATATCCATGACCACAACAAAGGTGCCTTCAACTTATACAACGACATGTCCAAGTGGAAGTTTGGATGGGGAACTTACGATGTTAATTCAAAAGAAGTAACCGGAGATTCACTCTACCTGCTCGCTTGGGAAGGAACTGCCAAAGGAACCTATACCAAATTTGTGAAATTTTGGCCAGTGGTGCAAAAAGCCAATGGTGATTTGGTTTTCAAATATGCCAATCTCGACGGAACCGGAGAAACAACCGATACACTTTTCCAATCCGCCGCCGCCGGCAAAATGTACAAATATTTCAAATTCATAGGTACTGCCAAGCCAAACAGAGAGCCGGTTTCCACCGACTGGGATATCAGCTTTAACCGATATTTTGAACTTAGCCCCAACCCTATGACAGGCATACCAGAAATGTACGCGGTAATGGGCATCGAAAGCAAGCGTGGAACCCGCACTTCAAAAGTGTTTGGAAAGCCGGTTAACAGTATTACTCCCGACAGCAACTGGCTGGTGGGCAATTACACAAAGTCTTTTAAAAATGATCTCACCGGCATTGGTTCTGGTTGGAAAACATTCAGTGGCACTTGGTCACTGAGCGACACCATGAGCTACCTAATTGAAAGAATCAGACCATCAGACACATCCTATTGGCTCATGTATATGACCGGATTTTCCGGCTCTTCCAGCGGAAAAATCAAATTTAGCCGCATGCAGCTTCGTAATAGTCTGTCTGTAAAGGACAACTTTTTTGGGACAGTAAAAGTATTCCCTAATCCTGCTTCCAAAATATTTTACCTCACACTGGATATGCCAAAGATTAAATCCTGTGTTGTATCCGTTAAATCGCTCGATGGTAAATCAATTATTTCTCAGTCCTTGAATGCCGAATCTTCATGGAATGTTTATACGATTTCAGCCGAAAAGATTCCCGCCGGCATTTACCTTCTGCAGATTCAATCAGGCAAACGGCTTTTTACCCAAAAACTGGTGATTGAATAACTATTGCACCGAAAGATAACCATATTTTATTTAATAGTCCTTTTAACAGGGTTTTCAACTGTGTTTGCCCAGCAACGCAGTATTATTTTGATATATGAAGAAGGCGAACCCATAGTCGGCGCAGATGTGCTGGCTGATTTCAGGCCTCAGGCATCATTGCAAATAGGCAAGACAGATACAAATGGCAAATTTTTTCTTAACAACAGCGGAGCTTTCAAGCTAACAGTTATTTCACCTTCTGATTCCATGTCAGGCTTTGAAGGCACGTTTACTGCACTGGACAATCAAATTATTGTCACCTTAAAACAAAAAAACCTACTCATAAATCCGGTAACCATTACCGGTGCGACCGGACCAAGAGCCATTGCTGACAATCCTTACCTGATTAGGGTTATACCCAAAGAGAAAATTGCACAAATGGGCGCCCAGAATCTTGGTGAATTATTACTCAACGAAGCCAATATTCAGGTGGGGCAAGACGCCGTAATGGGGAGCAATGCTATTATGCAAGGTATTGGAGGACAGGATATTAAAATTTTAATTAACGGTATACCTGTAATTGGAAGGATAAACGGCAATGTGGACCTGGGGCAAATCGTTTTAAGCAATGTGGAACGGATAGAAATTATCGAAGGGCCTATGAGCGTTGTTTACGGAACCGATGCGCTCGGTGGAGTAATCAATGTCATTACCAAAAATCCGGGCAACCAGCGCTTTAACACGCGCCTCAGCGTATTTCACGACTATATGACGGCGTTCAGCAATTACAATTACGATGTGAATGTTACAGGGAAAATGCATAAAAAGATGCCTTTTACCATGAATGCAGGTCGTTATTATTTTGCGGGAAGGGATTTCAATAGTGAAACCCGCAGTTTTGACTGGAAACCCAAAAGCAAACAATTTGCGGATGCTTCATTGTTCCTTAACACTAAAAACAGCAACCACCGCATTACAACTTCTCTGTTTCAGGAAAAATTAACAGACCGCAGCGATGCCGAATACAGCCTTGCCAATGTTACAGGGTATAACTCCGTTTACGCAACTACACGTCTTGACAATACCATTCATTCCGTATTTAAAATTAATACTTTTAGCCGGTTTGAATGGCAAAACGCCTTCAATTATTTCAACAGATCAAAGAATACCATAAAAAGAAATTTGGTGACCGGTGCTGAAACGCCATATAGACCTGAGGATCAGGACACCTCTGTTTTCACTATGTTCAATTCACGTGGTGTTTACACCTTCAGAAACCCTGTAAACCCTGTATCATGGACAATCGGATATGATCTTATGAGAGAAACTGCGCTGGGCAAGCGCATTCCGGCCCAATTGCCCGGTATTACTGACGTAGCAGTTTTTGGCGCCATGGAATACTCACCTAGCAGAGAATGGCAAGTCAGGCCATCACTGCGCATTTTACACAATTCAAGGTTTGGTAATCCAATTATAACCTCTGTATTCGGCGACAGAATTAAAATGGCTCCGTTAATTCCGTCACTGCAACTTAAATACAATTTATCTAAACATCTCTCTTTCCGCGGTAGCTATGCCAAAGGTTTTAGGGCTCCTTCTCTAAAGGAACTCAACTTTTACTTTGTTGACATGAGCCACAACGTACACGGAAACGACAGTTTGAAGGCAGAAATTTCTGATAATTTCATCCTTTCCTTCGACTACAGACACCCATTTTCAAGTACATCTGGTGCTATCTTCAGCTTTTCTTTGTTTAACAACATAATCAGAAATAAAATCAACCTTGCATTGATTGACTTGAATACCAATTACTACACCTACATCAATATAGGGCGCTTTCGCTCTCAGGGTCTCAGCACCAATTTCGAATTTCACAACCAAAAATTCACCATGCAGCTGTCTGGTACGCTGCTGACTGTTTATGACTTACTAGAGCAGGCAGACTCTGTAAATCAAAGTGCTTATCTGAACGGGCAATTTGCATTCAATCTTACACGTAAATTCGGATCGCAAAAGGCTTCTGTTTCTCTTTTTAGCAGATATACGAGTCCAACCATAGGCTACATGGAAAATAACGAACGCTACAGAACTGCAGGTTTCTATTTGCTGGATTTGACAGCACAAAAGGCTTTTCCAAAAGCAGGACTGAATATTTCCTGTGGGGTAAAAAATATTCTTGGGGTTACCACGCTTGCTTCCACCAGACGCAACCTGACACCACATTCCGAGCAAGGTATGAATGTAAATATTACACCCGGAAGAACCCTGTTTTTAAGGTTTAGTTACGATATAAATTGAGGCACTTTATTACATATAGCTTGTGGATGGGATTACTGATATTGTTTTTCACAATATCAGGATGTGAAAAGGATGAGCGGCTATACTCCGCGCCGGATGTGCCTATTGGAACACAGTCTGCCACATTTGCCATGGGGGAAAATTATGAAAATCAGCTTTGGTTTGAATTTTCGACCCAAAAAACGGCGTCAAATGCCTTTGGCCTCTGGGACATTGCATTCTCTTGGAGCGAAAAAAATAACATAATTATCAATACAGGTAAACACAGTAACTATGGTGTAACCTATTCGGAGGGCACAAACTTCAGGGATTTCCGTTTTATTGATGTTTCCAAATACGAATGGACTTTTGATAATCCAAACGGCCATTCTGATTCTCTTTCTTTTTCAGGTTGGTGGGAAAGCTACCAAATGGGAAAAGCAAAACCCAAAGACCGGCTCTACATTATAAATAGAGGTGTCGACTCTCTCGGTTCCAAAAAGTTCATCAAGCTGAAAATGCTGGGCAGAGAAGGTGCTTCCTATCATTTCCAGTGGGGCATACTAACAGATACCATACCTCATGATGTTTATATAAGTGCAAAAAATGATTATAATTACGCATACTATAGCTTCTCAAGTGAAAAAGAGGTTTTTAACGAACCGTTCACCCGCGATAACTGGGATATGGTTATTACCACCTATAAACAAACTGTAACTGAAGAAACTTTGGGTACAACCTTGCCATACATATTGCGTGGAGTTTTAACCAATCCCAATAAGGTAAAAGTGTTGGAACTAAATAACATTGTGGACTTTAATACTATCGATCTCAAATATGCAAAAGCCCTCATCCTGAGCGATTTTCTAAATGAAATTGGCTATGACTGGAAAACCTGGAGCCTGACAGCCAATAAGTACACAGTAAACCAAAAGAAAATATTTATCATCTTGGATGCAAAAGGAAATTATTTCAAAATGCGTTTCGTGGATTTCTATAATGACAAAGGTGAGAAAGGCTATCCAAAAATTGCCTGGGAATTGCTAAAATAAAGGCCCAATATTCTTCCTTACCCACAGTTAAAAACGTAACTTCGCGGCCCTTTGATTAATGCTCATGTTTAGGATTACCCTGCTGTTTGGCCTTATTGCAATATTTGCAGCCTGCGTAAACAGAAAAAAGCATATTACAATTCCTTCCGGCAAAGAAGAAAAACACTTGCTGAACATCAGACAATTGACTTTTGGTGGTGATAACGCAGAAGCCTATTGGAGTTTCAATGGCAAATCAGTTACCTTTCAAAGTAATAACACTGCCTGGGGTGTGCAATGCGATCAAATTTACACATCAAAAATTTCCCAATTTGGAGACTCCGGCTATATCCCGAACCTAATCTCAACAGGTGAAGGCAGAACAACATGCTCCTATTTCATGCCTGACAACAAGCATATATTATTTGCCAGTACCCACCTCGAAAACAAAAACTGTCCACCACCTCCTGAAACAAAAGGAGCTTATGTTTGGCCACTGTATACCGGATATGACATTTTTGTATCAGATTTAAAGGGCAATATCACCGCAAGACTTACCACCGACTCCGGCTATGATGCAGAAGCCACAGTTTCACCCGATGGTAAAAAAATTGTCTTTACCAGCACCCGGAGTGGTGATCTGGAACTGTGGATCATGAATATTGATGGCAGCAACCAGAAGCAGCTAACTTTCGGCCTTGGCTATGATGGAGGTGCTTTTTTCAGCCCAGACAGTAAAAAAATAGTATTCAGAAGCAGCAGACCCAAAACCGAAGAAGATATTGCGAAATATAAAGAGCTTCTGTCCCGCAATCTGGTTGAACCTACGAACATGGAAATCTATACCATTAATGTGGATGGTTCCGACATCAAACAGGTTACAGCACTTGGCAAAGCCAACTGGGCTCCGTTTTACCACCCGGGAGGCAAAAAAATCATTTTCTCCAGCAACCATAAAAGCAAACGCGGATACGACTTCCAGCTTTTTATGATTGATAAGGATGGAAGCCATCTTGAACAGATTACAACAGAAAGTATATTCAACTCCTTCCCCATGTTTTCCCCAAACGGAAGACAATTGATTTTTTCGTCAAACAGAAACAATGGCGGAGGCAGGGCTACCAACCTGTTTATTGCCGACTGGATTGACTGATGCTGATAAAAACAGAAGCCCTGGTTCTCAAAAAAATACCCTACGGTGAAAACTCGGCTGTAGTTCATCTGTTTTGTCAGTCACATGGCATCCTCGCCTTTATTTTCTCAGGAGTTCAAGGGAAAAAAGGGAAAAGCGCACTTTTAAGACCTGGCACATTTCTAGAAATTGTATTCAATTTTTCCGAAAGACAAAATTTGCTTAGGGCAAAGGAAATAAAGGCAGTTGAACCGTTTATGTCTGAAGATTTTATAGCTTCAAATACGGCACTTATTTGCACGGAGCTCATCAGAAACACCTTGCCAGATTCTATGCCTGATGAAAATCTCTTTTTGACAGTTAAAACTGATTTTTCGCGTCTTTATCACAGCAAGGAGACAGATTTATGGTTCCTGCACAGGTTCATAATCAATTTATGTGAATCAGCGGGTCATGGCCTTACCCTGCATGCAGATGAACCCTACCTAAATACCGGTTGGTCTAGCGGAATCACAGAGGAAAATAACCGATTACTATTAATAAAATTATGTAACAGGGAAACCCCAGTCGTCGATAGGCTCACGCGTAGAAAACTCGCAGAAGCACTACTTGCCTTCATGGGTGAAGCTGTTTTCCCCGGAAAAGACGTAAGGACTTTTAAAGTAATGCTGGATGTGCTGGATGGCTAATCAGGAAAACCTGTGCAGATATTCCAGCGCCTGATTCACCATATCCGTGCTTCCAATAAAAAGCGGAGAACGCTGGTGTAAATCTGTCGGCATAATATCAAGAATGCGCTCTTTACCCGAGTGTGCCATGCCACCGGCCTGCTCA
>Ga0194116_10001070_pt1 | contig 41827 bp, 37 predicted proteins | sample TA2MahsurfametaG_4_FD_148617 | JGI IMG/M metagenome (GOLD analysis project Ga0194116, IMG submission 148617) | Freshwater microbial communities from Lake Tanganyika, Tanzania - TA2015008 Mahale S9 surface | ecosystem: Environmental > Aquatic > Freshwater > Lake | place: Tanzania: Lake... | reverse complement strand
ACTTGGCTTTACTTTCTGATCGAGTTCGCCTTCGTCCTCTTCCCTTTACCTTACCGCTTCCCCTAAGCAACGTGCAGGGCAAGGGACTTAGCCTCCTGCAGGGGAAAAAGTACCGCTTGTTTGAGTTTGTAGAAGGAAAAACACTCCAAGGTATTTCCTCCCTCCCGCAAGCCAAGTTGGCTGCTCAAGCCTACGGCACCTTTGCCTCCTGGGCCCAAGAACTTCCAGTGGAAGCCTTTCAAGAAACCATCCCAAATTTTCACCGCCTCGACCTACGGTTTGCCCGGCTCCAGGAGGTTGCTAGCACCTCATCTAAGCTTAGCAAAGAGGTAGAAGGCCTGCTTCATCTGTATTTGGAGCAAGCCCCCTTGGTCACCTGGTATACAGATCAACTTCCAATCTTGCCTCAGAGGGTCACCCATAACGATACGAAGATCAACAATTTGATTTTTTCAAGTGATTTAAATCGGGTGGAGGCTGTGGTGGATTTGGACACCTTGATGGGGGGATACCTCCTGTATGACTTGGGTGACTTGGTACGTACAGTAGCTTGTAGCCTCCCAGAAACATCCACCCAATGGCAGGACGTTCGCGCCATTCCCGAAGTGGTTCAAACCCTGATTCTTGGATATTGGGAGGGCTTGTCAGGAGCCATTTCTCCTCAGGAAACAGCCTCCCTTCCCTACGCTGGAGAAGTGATGACCTTGATCATGGGCCTACGGTTCTTGACCGATTACCTAGAAGGAAATGTGTATTACCGCGTGACTTATGAAGATCAAAATTTGCATCGCGCCAAAAACCAAATGGCTTTGCTTCAAAGCCTACAGTCCCAGCGGGAACATTTTCAACACACAATACAAAAACTAACTCCAGGGGTTCGCTAGGATTTTTACCAAAGTTTTGGCATTTACTCCCCTGCAGGCGTATCTTGGGGTACACAACTGCGTTGCACTTGGCCACCATTTTTGACACCCGCATCGAATACCTGAGGGGCGTAGGCCCACAGAAGGCCGAATTGCTCAACAAAGAGCTGGGGATTTTTACCTACGGGGACCTACTGCAGCATTACCCTTTTCGCTACGAGGACAGAAGCACCTTTTTAAAAATTAGTGCCTTGCACGAAGAGCTAGAGCATGTGCAGGTGATTGCCCGAATCAAAAAAGTAGAACTATTGGGCATGGGAGCAAAAAAGCGCCTGGTTGCCCATGTAGAAGACGAAACGGGGGAAATGGAGATGACTTGGTTTAAGGGCATCTCCTGGATTCAAAAAAAATTACCCCTCGGCGCGAGTTATATTTTCTTGGGAAAACCTGCCTTGTTTGGAAAAAAATGGAGCATGGCACATCCAGAGATGGAGCCCTCCTCTGCCGCCAGTGAATCTAGGCCCAAGTTTCAACCCGTTTACTCCACCACCGACAAGCTTCGGGCTAGGTTTTTAGATTCTAGAGGAATCTCTCGTGCCCTAGAGACCCTCATTCCCTTAGTTTATTCCCATATTCCCGAAACCTTACCCCAGGAAATATTGCAGCAATACCAGCTCCTAGGTAAGCAGGAAGCCATGCGGCAAATTCACTTCCCTAGCTCCCTAGAATTGCTCTCACGGGCACGAAAAAGACTAAAATTTGAAGAATTTTTCTACCTCCAGCTTCGTCTGCTCCGAATGAAGGTAACCCGCATGGAAAAATCTATGGGTCAGGTGCTATCCAATACCCAACTCTTGACAGAATTTTACAAACATCACCTGCCTTTTGAGCTTACCCAGGCCCAAAAGCGGGTGATCCGGGAGATGTACGAAGACATGAAGTCGGGCAAGCAAATGAATAGGCTGGTCCAGGGGGATGTGGGAAGTGGCAAAACCATGGTAGCCTTTATCAGCATGCTCCTTGCCATAGGGTCAGGGGCACAAACCTGCCTGATGGCCCCTACCGAAATTTTGGCCAATCAGCATTTTGAAGGCCTGCGCCCCTATGCAGAGCGGCTTGGTCTTTCCATAGCTTTACTTACCGGCTCCACCAAAAAATCGGCTCGAAAGGAATTGCACGAAGCCTTGGCCAAGGGCACCTTACCTATACTCCTGGGAACTCATGCCTTGTTGGAAGAAGAGGTGCAATTCAACAACTTGGGACTGGCTATCGTCGACGAACAGCATCGCTTTGGGGTAGCGCAGCGGGCCAAACTTTGGGCTAAAAATGAGCTGTACCAGCCCCACGTCTTGGTCATGACAGCCACGCCGATCCCCCGCACCCTGGCCATGACCCTGTATGGGGATTTGGATGTATCGGTGATCGACGAGCTCCCTGCGGGAAGGAAGCCCATACAAACCGTACACCGATACGACAAGGATAGACTGAAAGTATTTGGATTTATCCAGCAAGAAATTAGCAAAGGCAGGCAGATATACATCGTGTATCCCTTGATCGAGGAATCCAAAAGCTTGGACCTAAAAAACCTGATGGATGGCTACGAGAGCATTGCGAGAGCTTTTCCCCACCATCCCCTCAGTATCGTCCATGGAGGGATGAAAGCGGAGGACAAGGACTACGAAATGCAACGCTTTGTCAAAGGGGAAACCAAGATCATGGTAGCCACCACGGTGATTGAAGTGGGTGTGAATGTGCCCAATGCCTCGGTGATGGTCATTGAGAATGCTGAGCGATTTGGTCTTTCTCAGCTCCACCAACTTCGCGGAAGGGTGGGCCGAGGAGCTGAGCAAAGCTATTGCGTACTCATGAGCAAGTACGAGCTGAGTAGAGATTCCCGCGTTCGTTTGGAGACCTTGGTACGCACCAACGATGGATTTGAGATTGCCGATGTGGACCTGAAGCTCAGGGGCCCAGGTGACCTTATGGGAACTCAACAAAGTGGAATTACCGATTTACTGATTGCCGATTTGAGTAAAGATGCCCCCTTGTTGACTCTAGCCAGGGATGCAGCTCAGCAGCTCTTGCGGGAAGACCCCTCCCTGGAGCTCCCTCAGCATGCCCCTGTCCTCAGACAAATCTCCCAGCAAAAAGCTACGGCAGTCAATTGGAGTAGGATCAGTTGATTCAGCCCTTAGCTCTTAGATTTTTTTGAAAATAAATTAATCAAACGCTGCAAAAGGCGCTTTTCTTTTTCCCAAAAAAAACGAAACTGCCCGAAGATTGCCCCATAGATCAGTAGGACGATTTGGTAAAGGGGCAAGACTAGGATCAAATACAAAAAGGTATGCAGCGCCCCTTGGGTACCCCCACGTACTATTCCAAAAAAATCCAAGATGGGATTTTTGATCAGCAAGATGGTCGTGCCCGTGCAGGCAAAAACCAGCAAAACGAGGACGACTTGAAAAAGACTTTTCAATTTCCATTTGGCCTTGAGTCGCTCTAAAAATCCTAGTTTGGTAGGGGCATTCATAGATGATTACCAGGTAAATACGCCTTCATTCAGCCTCCGGAGAGCCTCCACTTTGTACTTTCCATCTACGAGGATGGAAACATTGTGCTTGCTTCCTCCAAAAGATACCATGCGAACAGGTATATCTATCAAGGAATTCATCACCGATTGAATCGAACCCTTGGTCTCAGCCACTCGATTTCCCACCACGCAGACGATGGCTTGATCGTGATCTACCTCTACCGTACCCAAGTGACGCAATTCCTCTACTATCTGATCCAAGTGACTCAGGTCATCAATGGTCACCGACACGGCCACCTCGGAAGTAGTAATCATGTCTATGGGAGTTTTGTAGGCTTCGAAAACCTCGAAAATCCGGCGCAAAAATCCATAGGCAAGGAGCATGCGAGAGGATTTGATTTTGATGGCCGTGATACCGTCCTTGGCTGCAATGGCTTTTACCCCAGTTTCAGCTACTTCTGCCTTGATTAGCGTGCCAGGAGCCATTGGATCCATGGTATTGAGCAGCCTCACGGGCACGTTATGCAATTGTGCTGGCCAGATGGAGGCTGGATGAAGGATTTTTGCGCCAAAGTAGGCCAGTTCTGCCGCTTCATCGAAAGATAGCTCAGCGATAGGTCGGGTCTTGTCTACAATCCTGGGATCATTGTTGTGCATCCCATCGATATCTGTCCATATTTCGCATACCGAAGCTTGCAATGCTGCCGCCACTAGGGAGGCCGTGTAATCGCTCCCTCCACGCTTGAGGTTGTCTACTTCATTGCGGTGGTTTTTACAGATATATCCTTGAGTGATGAAAAGACGCTGATTGGGATGCTTGGCAAGCAGGGCTTTCAGTTTATCTGAAATTTTTCCTAGTTCTGGCTCGGAATTTTCATCTATACTCATAAAATCCAAGGCAGGAAGTAATACGGAGGGAATGCCTAACTCCTCTAGGAGGGCATGAAAAAGTTTGGTGGATAAAAGTTCACCCTGAGCCAAAATATCGCGTTGAATTGCCTCATTGAAGGAAATTTTGAGCAGGATATGTAAAAGCTCAAAATGCTCTTTGAGGATGGCCTCGGCCTTTTCTCTCGCTGACGGTGTAGTCAAGAGGGCTGGATAAAATTCCAGGTAATGGGCATGCAATTTTTCTATACGATCCTTTGCCAAGCCCTTATCTCCTTGAGCCAAGGCCTCCCCTATGCCTACCAAGGCATTGGTAGTTCCTGACAAGGCAGATAAAACTACCAAGGTAGGTTCGCTGCTACTACAGATCAGGTCTTTGACCTGATGCATTCGCTCAGGACGGCCCACAGAGGTACCCCCAAACTTCATGATTTTCATAGGATACTAGGTTGAGGTTTAAAAGCAGAGCATTTTTATGGCGGTGATGGCCGCTTCGTCTCCCTTGTTGCCGTACTTGCCCCCTGCGCGATCCAACGCCTGTTGTTGGGTATTGGGGGTGAGTACCCCAAAAATAACGGGCTTATTGTAGGTGAGGCTGACCTGGGTAAGACCTTGTGCTACGGCTTGACATATAAAATCGAAGTGGCGTGTCTCTCCTTGAATGACGCAACCCAGACAGATCACGGCATCTATTTCCTTGTCTTGGGCACACCACTGGGCTCCGAGTGAAAGTTCGAAAGAGCCAGGTACCAATTTTTTAAGAATGTTTTCTTTTTTTACTCCATGCTGCAGCAGGGTCTGGAAGGCTCCGGAATAGAGTGCCTGGGTCACTTCATCGTTCCATTCGGAAACAACAATTGCAAATTTTTTGGTAGACACATCCTGGATGTTGGTGGAAGTATGTGTACTTAGATTTTTTAATGAAGTAGCCATAACTGGAGTAGGTAGGTCTAGGGTAAACAAAAAAGAGTAAGATCTAGTAGACCTTACTCTTCAAGTATGCAGGATTCACGCATTACTTGACAGCAAGGCCTTCCAAGCGTGCTTTGTGTTTTCGAGCTAATGCAAATTCAAAAGACTCATAATACTTCTCCTCGATTTCAGCGTAGGTTTTGATCGCATCCTCAATTTTTCCAGCTTCCTCTTGAGCTACGGCCAACTTGGCCAAGTACTTAGGAGACATGTATTTGTTTTCATGGGTGCGGGCAGCCTTGGTATATTGGGCAATCGCCTCCTCGGTATTTCCCAACTCCAAGTTGGCATCGCCAATCAAGGAATAGGCTTTGGATTGAACCAAATAATCGTCTGAAGAAAATTCCTCCAAATGGGTCAAGGCATCTTCAAATTTTTTCTGAGAAAGGTAAATGGAACCTATGTACAGGTGAGACAAGTTGGCGGCATCGGTACGCGGATAGTTTTCCACAATACTCAAAAATCCTTTGTTGATTCCATCCCCGTTTAGGGCAAAATCCACACTGTCTTGTTCGAAGAAATAGACCGCCTGAAACATTTCGGCTTGGGCCTTATCGTTTTGCGTTTCAGTGGTATACTGGAAAAACAATATTCCTCCAATAAGTATTCCAGCAGCGATCAAGACCCCTGCGACTATTTTGCTATTTTTTTTCAAGAAATCCTCTCCAGGAACCAGCTTTTGAGCCAGAACTTCTGGATTCTCAATTAGCTCGGCTTGTTCGGGTTTCTGTGCTTGCTTCTTTGCCATATCACTCAAATTTCGGTCGCAAATATACGCTTTTTATCTAATTCACAAGCCTAGACTGGGAAGCTGGCACTGGCCACTTGCCCCAGGTCCTTTGGCAGTGCCGGGATTGACTTATTCCATGACGAATGGATAGTCGGACTGCACGTAAACGTCTTTGAAAGCATCCATGCCGTCAGGCCATGGGGATTCTTCTGCAAACTTCACCGCATCTTCTACTTGATTTTTTACTTTTTTACCTATCGCTTCAATTTCTTCTTCGGTAAGGATCTGGTGTTGGCGAATGGTATGCAGAACTTGCTCGATGGGGTCGCGTTGCTTGTATTCTTCAACTTCCTCTTTGGTTCTGTATTTTTGAGGATCAGACATGGAATGTCCTTTGTAGCGGTAGGTTCTAAATTCCAAAAGGGTAGGACCATCTCCTCTGCGGGCTCGGGCGGCGGCCTCGGCTACGGCTTCGTGCACTGCTTCCACGTCCATTCCATCCACTGGGAAGGAAGGCATGTCGTAAGCCTCCCCTATTTTGTACAATTCGGTCACGTTGGAGGTACGAGCCACGGAAGTTCCCATGGCATAGCCGTTGTTTTCTATGACAAAGATCACTGGGCTTTTGTAGAGCATGGCCAAGTTGAAGGCTTCGTGCACTGCCCCTTGGCGGATGGCGCCGTCACCCATTTTGGTGATGCATACATTCTTGGTGCCTGCATATTTTTCGGCAAAGCCTATGCCCAATCCCATAGGGACCTGAGCCCCTACGATGCCATGACCTCCCATGAAGTTTCTCTCCTTATCAAAAATATGCATAGAGCCTCCTTTTCCCTTGGTCGTGCCGGTAGCCTTTCCGTAGAGCTCTGCCATGACAGCGCCTGGATCTGTACCTAGTCCCAGAGGATGCGCATGACATCGGTAGGCAGTAATCCACTTATCGTCTTTGGTCAGGGCAGTGATGGCTCCTGAAGCACAGGCTTCTTGGCCAATGTAGAGATGACAAAATCCTCGAATCTTTTGCTGACCATAGAGCTGGCCTGCTTTTTCCTCAAACCTCCGCATCAAGAGCATACTTTCATACCAATACGCGTATGTCTCCTTGGAATAATTTACTTTAGACTTAGCAACTGTAGTTTTCTTTGCCATAAGGTACTCGTCAAAATATGCTAATTTTAGGCCTCAAATATAACAATCCCGACCTAAAAATCAGGGATGTAGTCAAATAATTCCACGAAAACATGATCCTGGAGTCCCTCCAACTCATCCAGTTTAAGAATCACAGCAACACCCAATTGGCCTTTAGCCCTGGGGTAAATTGCTTGCTGGGGAAGAATGGAAGTGGAAAAACGAATGTCTTGGACGGCATCCATTACCTCTGCCTCACCAAAAGCGCACTTCACGGGAGCGATGCCTTGCAGGTGCAACACGGCAAAGATTTTTTTACCCTGAAGGGCAATTTTATAGTTCAGGCCTCTCCCTTGGAAGTGCGATGCTCGGTGGAAATGGGCAAAAAAAAGCAAGTATTTCAAAACGGAAAGTGGATTGAAAAAGTGAGCGATCACGTGGGCCATATCCCCATCGTACTCATCGCTCCAGACGATACCGATCTTATCAAAGGAAGTAGCGAAGGAAGAAGAAAATTTTTTGATGGACTATTGAGCCAGCTGGACCGCAACTACCTGGAGCAACTCATCCGCTACCATCACTTTTTGAAGCAGCGCAATGCGCTTTTAAAACAGTTTGGAGAGACGGGTAGAAGGGATTTGACCTTATTGGATACCTACGACGAGGAATTGATCCGATTGAGCGTGCTTTTGGCAAATCGAAGGGCTGCCCTATTGTCTGAAATAGGACCACTGATCCAAGCGCATTACCTGAGTCTTTCCTCGGGCAAAGAAAAGGTAGAGGTGATCTATCAAACCGAAGCCTTGCAGCCTGATTTTTCGGCAAACTTTCTCCGCCTGCGGCAAAAAGATTTAGCAACCAAAACGAGCAATGCAGGAATACATAAAGACGATATTGATCTTCGCATCGATTCCTATCCTTTGCGGAAAGTAGGCAGCCAAGGGCAGCAAAAATCTTTTCTCATCGCACTCAAACTGGCTCAATTCCACTATTTTGAAAAGGCAAAAGGAGAAAAGCCTTTGTTACTTCTTGACGATATTTTTGATAAACTTGACGATGAGCGCATTGCCAAGCTCTTAGAGATGGTGGCTCAAGGAAATTTTGGACAACTCTTTTTGACCGATGCTCGACCAGAGCGCTCTAGAGAATTTCTAAAATCCCTAGGAAAAGAAGTAGGTTACTACATCCTCCATGAGGGTCAGGTAATAGCTACCGATTCTCTACCCCCAAAGTGAAGTGGGATATTCCCCTTGTTGATGCATCCGCTGCAAAGCCTCGATGACCAAGGGACGGTCCTCTGTGTAGGTCACCCCAAACCAAGTCTTTCCTCCAGGAAGAATCTCGAAAGCAGCCTTGCCGGATTGAATCAAGGCATTGGCTACCGTGGGTATATAAAATTCAGATTTGAGGTTGGTCACGTTGGCTGGCAAAAACTCCTTCCAAAGTGCGTCGATTTCCCCAAATACGGAAGGGTGAAATCCCCAAAAATTCATGCTCACGGGCGTATGAAAGGGGATTTCTAGGATTTCTCCTTCTCCCCTGCTGAGGATGGCATCTCCTTCTCTAGCGATAGAAGTTCTCTCGGTCATGCCAACCAACTGACCTTTTTCATTGGTTTGGCAGACTCCACGACTCACGGTCCCGTGTGTAGACAACACATTTTGTATGGCATAGCCTACCATGGCATGAAGGTCTGGACGCACCTGTTCACGAAGAAACTCTCCCAATACAGCAAAAGCCTCCTTGCCATAAAAGTCGTCGGCATTGATCACTGCAAAAGGTTCTTGGATGGCATCCTTGGCACAAAGCACCGCATGTGCTGTACCAAAAGGCTTGATGCGTTCTGCTTGTCGGTAGGATTCTGGAACAAAACTATCTAGGGATTGGATCACCCAGTCTACCTCTATTTTGTCCCCAAACTTGGGCATAAACTTCTCTTGCGCAAGGCTCAAAATTTCCTGCCTCACTATCATCACCACTTTTCCAAAGCCCGCTCGAATGGCATCGTAAACGGAATATTCTAAAATTGTTTCCCCTTGTGGGCCAAATCCATCGATTTGCTTGTTGCCCCCGTACCGACTGCCCATTCCGGCGGCCAATACGAGAAGTGTAGGTTTGCTTACCATGTAGTCTATTAAAAAACGCTTCAAAGGTAGTCCCTTTTCCCTTTTACACAAATTCAATTCTTGCATATTAAAGGTTTATTTTTAAACCTATTTTTTATTTTTTTTATATTTTTTTGATTTTTTAAGCTTGTTTTTAACCTTATATAATTAATAAAAACATCTATTTTTTATTTTTTTGTTATTTTTTTACCCTATTTTTTGATTTTGTTTTATTTTTTGACTTTCTTTACTGCCACATTGACAAATAATCACAACTTCTATTGTAAAAAATGAAAAAAATCGAAGCCATCATCCGCACCTCTCGATTTGATTACATCCACCGATGCATTTCCAAATTGGGCGTCAAGTTTCTCTCCTTCTACGAAGTAAAAGGGATGGGATTTGAACATGCCCGACAGGAAACGTACCGAGGAGTAGCCTACGAGCCCGCCTACATTCCGCGCACCAAACTTGAAATCGTCGTTCCAGACGATTTAGCAGAAGGCGTCATCAACTGTATCCTCCAAGAAGGAAAAACCAACGAAGTAGGCGACGGGAAAATTTTCGTCTACGATGTACTCGAAGCCTACCGCATTCGCAACCAAGACACGGGCGAAGCCGCCCTCTAATCATTTCTATATCACTTCACCGCCACCGCTCTCTCAACTATGGAAGCACCTGTTCAAGACCTATTCACCATCAACAACCTCTGGATGATGATATCCACCTTGTTGATTTTTATCATGCACCTCGGATTTGCCACCCTAGAAGCAGGCCTAACCCGAGCTAAAAACACCGTCAACATCCTCTTTAAAAACACGATTATCCCGGCCATCGGGATCCTCTCCTATGCCTTCGTGGGCTTCAACCTGATGTATCCTGGGACTGACTTTGCAGGCGCCTTCTTTGGATTCTCGGGATTTGGTCTCTCCCTTCCTGAGGGCTGGGACAGTAGCAATTACAATGCAGGCTACACCTATTTCACTGACTTTATCTTTCAAGCGATGTTTGCTGCAACAGCTGCCACCATTGTATCTGGAGCAGTTGCCGAACGAGTAAAGCTGGGACCCTTTATCATCTTCTCCCTAATCTATGTAGGCTTTTGCTACCCAGTGGTAGGCATGTGGAAGTGGGGAGGAGGATTCTTAAATACCCTGGAAACTCCCTTTTATGATTTTGCTGGATCCACCATCGTACACAGCGTAGGGGGTTGGGCAGCCTTGGTAGGCGCATTTCTTCTTGGTCCACGAATCGGAAAATATACGCCAACCGGTATGAAGGCAATTCCAGGTCACAACATCCCCATGGCAACAATGGGGGTATTCCTACTCTGGTTTGGCTGGTTTGGATTCAATGGCGGCTCTGTCCTGAGCGCAGACCCAGGCACCGTTTCTCGCGTATTTGTGACCACCTCGCTTGCTGCTTCCGCTGGTGCCATCGGAGCACTCCTCACCTCTTATATCAAATTCAAAACCTATGACATCACCATGGTGCTCAATGGGATCTTGGCTGGTCTAGTAGGCATCACCGCAGGCGCCGACAAAATGGGCGTGATGGATTCCATTTACATTGGAGCCATCGGTGGAGTCTTGGTAGTACTTTCGGTCATTGCTTTTGACAAACTCAAAATCGATGATCCAGTAGGAGCAATTGCAGTACACCTCATTGGTGGGATCTGGGGTACATTGGCCGTCGGGATATTTGGGGATTTGGCAGGATTGAACCAGCTTATCTCCCAACTTATAGGAATCGCAGCTGTAGGTGCCTTTTGCTTTGGTAGCTCCTGGCTGATTTTCTTCACCCTAAAGCGAACGGTCGGCATTCGGGTCGATGAAAAAGAAGAGGTCGAAGGCCTAGACATCAACGAACACCAGATGCGGGCTTACCCCGATTTTGCAACGAAGGATTAAAAACTAAACCACATATAAATCCCCTGAGAAGTTCAGGGGATTTGCTTTTTATGCCCTTGGAAGTAAAGCCAGGGGCCCCACATGGCGCAGTAGGATGGCCTGATGCAGGTGTCCAAATTTCTCATAGCACCACATTTTCACTTCCAAGATCTCTGCAGGAAGCAAGTAAGCCAAACCCTTTTTCAGTTCTCTTTCAAAAAGAAATCCATTGAAACTTACTTTTTGCAGAATCGTCTTCACATAGTCTAGCATAGTTTTAAAAATTTTGAAGGCATTAACTGAATTTAAGTTGTTGTACGACAGCTAATCCGAAGATGTTGCGTTATTTTGAGGGGATTAGTTGGAATTACCCTATTTTCGCAACGATGAAGACAATGACACTAAAAGGATTCCTTTTTTTATGTGGCATGTTCCTGCTTCTCGGCATGGGATGGGCGCAGGAGGTTAAGGTAGAACTTGGTCCTGATGAGATAGGCATCAACGAAACCTTTACCATCAAGGTGACTTTGTCCAATGAAAAAATAAAATCTTACGATCAATTCCCTGAAATCCAAGGATTTCAGAAACAAGGAATTTCTCAGTCCTCTTCCATGAACATCATCAATGGACAGATGAGCAGTTCCAACAGCGTCATCCAGTACTACAAACCCAGTAGAAAAGGGCAATTTACCCTGGGGAGATTTTCGGTGCTTATCAATGGAAAGTCCTACGCATCTGCTGGCAAGAGGATCACCGTAAAAGATGCGGTCACCAACCAAGGCGCAACAGGCAATGCCTATGACCCCTTTGCCGATTTTTTTGGAAGGAGTGCTGAAGCTCCTGAATTTGTCGAAGTCGCTGACGATGCCTTTTTTGCCGTTACAGTAGATAAAAATGAAGTTTATACCGGGGAGGGTTTTACCCTAGACGTTTCCTTCTTTATGTCCGAACAAAACCAAGCCCCCTTCCAATTTTACGAACCAGGAAAGCAGCTAGACGCCATCTTAAAAAAACTTAGGCCTGCCAATGCTTGGGAAGAAAATTTCAACATAACCAACATTGAGCCTGAGACAGTAGAGCAAAACGGCAAAAGATGGATCAAATACAAAATTTTTGAAAGTACTTTTTTTCCCTTTTCGGAAGGAAAAATCCAAATCCCAAATGTGCCCTGGGAGATGATCAAGTACCGGGTAGCTAAAAATCCTTCTCTTTTTGGGGCCAACAGACAAGAAGATTTCAAAACGTTTTACTCCACCCCCAAAGTAATTACCGTAAAACCCCTTCCTCCCCATCCTCTCAAAAATGAAGTAGCTGTAGGGCAATTTCAATTACGGGAAAATATCAATACCCTCGAAGTGGAAACAGGCAAAGGATTTAGCTACAACTTTGGTGTTTCTGGAGTGGGCAACATCAATTCCCTCAATGCCCCCAAGCGCCTGCCAGGCACCAACCTCAATGCTTTTGACCCCAACGTCAGACAGCAAATCAACCGCGGAAATGGGCGTGTATCGGGTATCAAAGAATTTGATTACTTCATCACCCTCAACGAAGCGGGTGAATACAACCTCAACCAATACTTCGAATGGATTTATTTTGATCCTGCACGAGAAGTCTACGACACCTTACGCCCTGCTGCAAAAATTTTAGTTTCGGGCGAATCAAAAATAAATGAGGCCCTCTCGGGACAAAGACTAGGGGGAATTTATGACCGCATTGAGACGGAAAGCAATCAATTTTTAAACGAGCAATATAAATACTATTTTACCACCGCAATCAACGTACTACTTCTAGCGGCTTTAGCTGTACTGGCAGTAACGATCATCCGCAAAAAATAATGGGCAATTCTTTTGGCAGGCTTTTTAGGGTTACCACCTTTGGCGAATCGCACGGCAAGGCCCTGGGCGCGATTGTAGAAGGCTGCCCTGCCGGATTGACGCTTGATTTGGAAAAAATCCAAGCAGAAATGCAGCGACGAAAACCGGGTCAGTCCAAAATCACTACCCAACGCAAAGAGGAAGATGAGGTGGAGCTGCTGTCTGGAGTGTTTGAAGGAAAAACTACAGGCACACCTATAGGACTGCTTATCCCCAACGAAGATCAAAAAAGCAAGGACTATAACCATTTGGCAGATACCTTTCGCCCTTCCCATGCCGACTATACCTATTTTGAAAAATACGGCCATAGAGATTACCGAGGAGGAGGCAGGTCCAGTGCTCGGGAAACCGCCGCTCGGGTAGCCGCAGGGGCCATAGCCAAACAGTTTTTAGCTACACAAAAAATTCGCATTCAGGCCTATGTATCCCAAGTTGGAGATCTTATTCTTGACAAATCCTATACCGAACTTCATCTGGATGCTGCTGAGGAAAATATCGTCCGATGCCCAGATCCTCAAATGGCAGAGCAGATGATTGCCCTGATCGATCGGGTCAGGCTGGAGCGAGACACCATAGGAGGTGTGATCACCTGCGTGATCAAAAATTGCCCTCCTGGATTGGGGGAACCCGTATTTGATCGCTTGCATGCAGACCTAGGAAAGGCCATGCTAAGCATCAATGCAGTAAAAGGGTTTGAATACGGAAGTGGATTTGCTGGGGTACAGCTTCGTGGATCTGAGCACAACGATGCCCTTGTCCAAAAAGGGGGAAAAATCCATACAAGTACCAACCACTCCGGAGGCATACAAGGAGGAATTAGCAACGGAGAAGACATCTATTTCCGCGTGGCCTTCAAGCCCGTAGCCACCATCATGCAAGACCAAGCTTCGGTCAATACCCAGGGAGAAGCAGTAACCGTCAGTGGGAAAGGGCGGCACGATCCCTGCGTAGTTCCAAGGGCTGTTCCCATCGTGGAAGCCATGGCTGCCTTGGTCATCGCCGACTTTCTTTTACTATCCAAAACCAATAAACTCCATACCCTCTAACCCCAGTATCCCTTGAAAAAATTACCCTTACACACGCAAATTATCATTGGCTTGATATTGGGTCTGATCTTTGGACTCGTTTCCATCAAGACGGGCATACCCAAGTGGATTACCTTGGATTATATTAAACCTGTAGGAACAATTTTCATCAATGGGCTCAAATTGATTGCCATGCCCCTGGTGTTGGCTTCGCTCATCATTGGGGTATCCAATTTGGGGGATATTTCCAAGCTGAGCCGCATTGGAGGCCGTACCCTATTCTTATTCTTGGCAACTACCGTGGTGTCCATCTCTATAGGGCTGGCCTTGGTAAATATTTTCCAGCCCGGCACCGCATTGCCAACAGAAACCCGTGAAAAGCTGATGAGTTTGTATGAAGGAGATGCTGGAAAAAGGGCCGAATCAGCTGCCCAGTTTCAAGAACAGAGCCCCTTGCAGCCCATCGTAGACATGGTGCCTCAAAATATCTTTTTGGCTACCACCGACAATGCCGCCATGCTGCAAGTGGTATTTTTTGCCATTCTCGTAGGAATAGCACTGCTTCAAATCCCCAAATCCAAAGCCGCTCCCGTGGTGGCTTTCTTTGATGGATTCAATGAGGTCATTACCTTGATTGTAGGGTATATCATGATCATTGCTCCCTATGGAGTTTTTGCCTTGATGTCCTCTTTGATTGTGGAAATTGCGGGCGACAATCCTGATTCGGCCCTCTCCTTACTTTTGGCTTTGTTGAAGTACAGTTTGATTGTCTTGGCAGGACTATTTATTGCCATGCTAGTGATGTTTCCACTCCTGCTGAAGGCCATGTCGAAGGTTCGTGTGAGTGACTTTTTCAGGGCAATCCGCCCTGCGCAGCTGCTTGCCTTTTCTACCAGCTCTAGCAATGCCACCTTGCCCGTGACCATGAAGCTTACCCAAGAGGAACTCGGGGTATCTGAAAATATCTCCAGTTTTGTCCTACCACTAGGCGCTACTGTCAACATGAATGGGACCAGCTTGTACCAAAGTGTGGCGGCCGTATTTATCGCTCAAGCCCTAGGCATGGAGCTTAGCTTCTCGCAGCAAATCATGATTGTCCTAACCTCCACCCTGGCCGCAGTAGGCTCGGCAGGAGTTCCTGGTGCAGGATTGATCATGTTGATCGTGGTCTTGGAAGCCATAGGCGTTCCTGCTGCAGGCATCGCCTTGATCATGGCTCCAGACCGTATTCTAGACATGTTTAGGACGGTGGTGAATATCACCGGAGACGTGGTGGTAGCCGCTGTGGTAGCTAGCAAAGAGGGAGAGCTCCCCAATGGGGCCCAGCCCATCCAAAAAACTGAAGGTTAAACTATCTTGCACAGAAAAAAAGTCCCGAATCTATCGGGATTTTTTTATGGCCTGTAGGAAGCTAAAAAATCAAGCATTTTACCAAACTCTGTATCGGTAATGGCAGGGAAATTGGCCACCCTAAAGCTGCTGGACTTCAGCGGCCCATAGCCTCCGCCCAAGCTAATTCCCTCTCTTTCTGCAGCTTTCTTGACGGCGCTGATCACCTGCTCTTCAGCGGCGATAGCTGCTACCGTTGTGCTTCTTGTGGCTGGATTTTCCACCAACAACTCAAAGACAGGGGAGCTTTCAATGACTTCTTCCAACCTGGCCATTCGACCCCGAAGTCTAGCATCCACCTGACCAATAGGATCCATGTCTTGCAAAACACGATGGAGTAAATATATTCCCAAAACGTTTGGGGTGTAATGAGTTTGGTAGCTTTCGGCATTTTCCAACATAAAGCTAAGGCTATTGTAACGCCCTCGCTCTCCTTTTCGAGCTACTTTTTCCTTGGCTTGGGCAGAAAGAAGCAATATGCCAAGGCCAGCGGGAAGACCAAAACATTTCTGAACGGAGGCGTACCAAACGTCAGCCAAGGTAAAATCTAAAACGATTCCCCCCATGGAAGAAGTTGTATCTACCGAAATCATCTTTTCTGGATAGCGCTCTCCAAGTGCTTTAAGCACATCCATCGGCACTTGGGAGGCGTTGGAAGTTTCATTTTGAGTGACTGCGATCAAATCAAACTCAGGCCCCAAGTGCAATTGATCTACGGGTATAACCTGATGAGCAGGCAACTGCAGTCCTCGAGTGGCAGGTAGGATGTACTGCGCATACTCCAACCATTTTTTGCCGAAGGACCCCGAATACAAGTGATAACTCGCCTTCTCTACCAAAGATTGGGAAATGATTTCCCAGCTTTCGGTTGCCGAAGAGGTAAATAGAAGAGTAAAATCGGCAGGCATCTGCAATTTTTCCCTAAACAGGGATTCCGTATCCCGATACAAATCCATGAAGACTGCACTGCGGTGGTTGGCGCTTAGGATCCCTTGGGTATAGGCATCTTGAAGGTAGCTGGGTAAGGCATCGTAGACCTTGGAAGGTCCTGGTGCAAAAGTAATCATGGGATAGATTTGCTTAAAAAATATTGAATGGCCAAGGCATAGCCCTGCAATCCTAAGCCTGAAATCATTCCCACACAGGATTTGGACAAAATACTTTTGTGCCTAAATTCTTCTCGCTTGTACAAGTTTGAAATGTGCACCTCTAGGGTAGGCGCAGGAACTGCAGCGATAGCATCGGAAATGGCCACAGAAGTATGGGTATATCCCCCTGCATTGAGGATAATTCCATCCACCTCAAATCCCACTTCCTGAATTTTATTGATCAATTCCCCTTCCACATTGCTCTGAAAATAGGACAGCTGTACTTGCGGAAATTGGGCCTGAAGTTTAGGTAAAAAGGAATCAAAGGATTCGTTACCATAAACCTCTGGCTCTCTCTTACCGAGCAAATTCAAATTGGGGCCGTTGATGAGTTGTAGTTTCAAAGGGCAATAGGATAAAGGTTTGTCAAAGGTACAGCCTTGCACCGAGCTTGCAAAAATTTGCGCTTAGGGACTTTTAGGTTTGCGATCGATCAGTCTAAAGAGATAGGCAAGAGTAAATTCCAAATTGGTAGACCGCATATCAAAAATACGGTCTTGAGACTCAGGATTAGTGAAATCATAGGCAAACCTGCCCTCTGCAGCTAGGGTACTTTTTCCAAAAAGTTTAGAAATTCCTATGCCTGCAGTGAGCCCATACATGTTTTTATTGGGCCTATCTCCAGCTTGTGCATAGGTAGGCAATTCTTTAGGAATCCCCCCACTATACTCCCTTGAGAGGTCCTCTACTGCTCTCAGTCTTCCGATATGTGGGCCAAACTTCACCTGGAACCTTCCCGACCTCCCCGCAAATATGCTGGCAAGCAAGGGGATTTTGAGGTAGGTAAACTCGGTTTGGTTTACCTTCCCCGCATCATTGCTTTGCGCAAAGCCCAGGGTGAGTTGCTGTACATTGAGTTCTATGCCAGCGTTTTTGGAATCGAGGTATTCCAATACTAGCGCAAAAGTAGGTGCTATTACGCCGTCCACAGTTTTACTTCTTGTGCCTGCTGTGGCTTGGTAGCTGTAAGAAGACGTAGCCATTCCCCCACGAAACCCCAAACTCAATTGCGCCCACGCAACGCTTGGTAGAAAACTTACGACTAGAAGAAAAATAGCTTTTTGCATCCCCTAACCTACATAATTCTTTTGAGCTCCCCTACTTTTTATTGAGTAGGAAGGTACCCTTGATCACCGCCCCAGCGGCCGTCAACCCACGAACTTCCAGGACTACAGGGCCAGCAGTATCGTTGGAAAAGAAAGAAAGCTTTACCTCTCCTTTTTCATCGGATACCAAATAAGGATTCCAATACAAAGTTTGTCTATCGTCTTTTTCCAGGACGGAGTCCCCTTCTTCATGGCGTAATGGCACAAATTCATGGGTCACAGCAAAGCCCTCCACCGTAAACCGGATCATCCCCTTGCCAGCAAGTTGGTCGGGAGAACCTTCCTCGTAGGTATCCTTGAGGTAGACTGCTATCACTCCATTTCGACCTTGGTCACCCAGCATGGGCACCATTCTTGATACCACTTCTACCCGATCAATGTCAAATGGATTGATGGTGCGCAAGTTGTCGGCTGCTGTAGACATTGCCCCTGGCACCAAGACTACACCATCGACCATAATTATGGGCTCCATGCTTCTAGAGGCCGATACCGCCCCTCCACGAAGGCGGATGGTCTGCTGACCTGTGCCGCCTACCAAGGTCACTTGAGCTCCAGGGATATTGCCCACCAAGCTATTGACCAAGTCGGTGGAGCTGCCCGTTTTGGTAAGCTTTTCTCCCTCGATCACGTAATCAGGTTTGCCATAGATGGCTTTCCCCTCTGCTTCTTCGTTGGCCGTTTCATCATCCTTATTCTTATTTTCAACAGGTAGTCTAAAAGGAGCAGCAAGGGTGTTGACCTTTGGAAAATAGGGCTGCTGGGGTAAAACTACGGGAGCCTTTAATGGATCTAAAATTCTTACCTGCAAGGCTCTGCCCTTTTTGTCAGCGGCAACAAGTCCCAAGCGCATTGAACCGTAAAATTCCATCCCTTCGATACGAAAGTCTCCTTCCAAGGTAGAAGGAAGGGAAAGCATGCCCTGAAATTCATTGATGAAGGCAGTGATTTCTGTAGCCACACCCCTTCCCTTATCGTCTGTCACCTTGCCAGATACGGAAAGTTGTGTCTCTATGGGGTAGGAAAAGCGGTCCGTACCCAAGGATACTGGAATATCACTGAGGCCGAGGCTGCTTGGAAGATCAGGTCCCCTGGGGATAGGGAGGACTTGCTCTGCATCCCAAATCCCTACCGAGAGGGTAGCAGGGGCCGGCCTGCCTTGAGAATCTCTTAGTTGCAAAACAAGGCCAACTTCTTCCCTGGGTCCAAAGCTTTGTTTGTCTACCTGAATACTCACCCCCTGATTGGTCCATGACTGAATGGCCTCCTCTGGAGCAATACGTTGGTAAGGAGTTAGGACACTAAGAGGGTAGATAAAATACTGGTTGGGGCCATAATTTCGCATCCAATTGGTATAGGCTCGGAGGAAATACCGCTCCCCAGAAAGGGTGTCGGGCAGAAGCAGGTCGCCCACCACGATGCCGTCGCGAATGGGGTATTTTTGTGACAGCAGGATATCTCTTTCTTCGTTGATCAACTCCAGGTGCATCACTTTGCTTAGGGCGTCGCGGAGGTAAGGGTTGCCGTAGGCAAAATACCCTTTGAAATACAGGGTGTCCCCTGCGTAATAGTAGGGCTTGTCACTGTGCAGGTATACTTTTTCCTGGTAATTTTTGGCCGTTTTGGAGAGATCCTGAAGCAAGAGGGCTTGTACGGCATCGTAATCCAAGGGGAGCAAATTGGAGATGCGCTTGCGGTCCATGTCTCCTGAAAACACCACCTCTTCTGGATTGAGGACCATCCCATTGTCACGTACCCGCAATTGCCCTTGCTTGACCTCTAGCCAGGAGATGGGGTATGGCGCATCCTTATACGTATTGGCTTGAGAAAACCCTTTTTGGTAGTGGATCTCTATTCTGCCTTTGAGCTGTAGCAGATATATCCCAGGAGATTCTCCAGGGATCACCAAGGGATCTGCTTTGTAGGGCACCACGGATTTACCCAGTTCGTTGGCAAAGATATCCGAACGCATATTCATGCTTGCCGAGCCTCCCGGCTTGTCTCCATAGAGGTAAAACCCTTCGCGCTCCTGCGTGCCCTTGATCAAGGCACGAAACAAATTCATGGGGGAGCGTTGGTAAATATCAGATCGATTTTTTTCCCAAAGGGCCTGTTGACTCTCTGTACTTGGGGTCAATGGCTCAAAACGGGCCGCCCCCACAATGCGGTAGGAGGTGGGCGCATCCACAAATTCTTTCAAGTTGAAGGTGATCTTATACCCCAAGAAAAGGTTTTCTATTTCCAAGGGCTGTTCGGCCCTTGCCAAGAAGGACCCCTTTTCACTACTCTCGGGAAAGTCGATTACCCAAGGATTGAGGATGCGTGTTTGGGTAGCCGCCTCATCGGTGCCTATAAACAGGTTTTGAAATTTGCGCAAGTCCCTTTCCCAGTCTTTGTCTCTAGAGGATTTGATTTCTTGTTCGGAAAGCTCCTGTACCAATGGGGTCATGCTCAGGTTGAGGGTAAATGTCCCTCCAGGCTTGAGGGTGATTTTCCGTAGCTCTGCGCTATATCCCAAAAAAGAAAACCCTATCTCTTGAGACCCAGGCTCCAAACCTGCCAAGGTAAAGTTGCCCTGCAGGTCGGTAATGGTGGATAGGGTGGTATTGTTGACAAATACCGAACAAAAAGGAAGGGCTTCGCCCGTCTCTGCATCCTTCACCTGACCCGTGACCGTAGCGGTCTGTGCCCAAGCCCAAAGGGGCAGTAAAAGCATAAGGAGTACGGTAGCTAGATGCTTTTTCATGAAGGTCAGGGGGATCAAGACTCGGCGGAAAGAGTATCCTGTTGACTCAGGTCAATCCTCTCTTTCCTTGAGCTTTTTATCCTCCACATTTTTGTTGAGGAAGTTGTTGATAGTGTCTATGGAAAAGCTGGAAGAAATCTCTCCAAAAGAATTGATTTCCATGGAAAATCCCTCCAAGTCCTTGTGTACGCGAGGCTGCGCTTGCTTTTTTTTCTTCTTTGAGTTCATGTTATCCTACAAGTGGTAAGGTATGTAACGCAAATCGGATTCTTTTGGCTACTTCTTGAGGGCCCAATATTGCAAAAACTTCCATCAAGTCAGGCCCCGCTCCCCAGCCGGTGACAGCTAGCCTTACCGCTTGCATTACTTTTCCCAACTTAATTTCCAATGCTTCCGCGGTAGCTTCAAGCAAGGCTTTGGCCGAGCTGGCATCAAAGGGAATACTATTCTCTGCCTCTAGGGCAGCCGCATAGGTCTCCAACACGGTCTTGGCCTCAAGGTTCCATTTCTTCCCAGCCACTTCCTCATCAAACTCGCTCGGTGCCTGCCAGAGCAGTTGGCTGTCTTTCCAAAAATCCCCTGGAAAGGTCACGCGTTCTCTGAGCAGGTGTACGACGGCCGTAGCTTTGCCTTTCTCAAGCTGCACTCCTGCGGCTTGAGCATCTTGAAGAAGGTACTCCCGCTGATGCTCCACGGAAAGTTGGCGGAGGTAATGCTCGTTAAACCACTTCGCTTTGGCGATGTCAAACTTGGTTCCTGCCTTTCCGATTCGATCGATGGAAAAGGCCTCCACCAATTCCGAAAGAGAAAAAATCTCCCGTTCATCTCCCGGATTCCATCCTAGAAAGGCAAGGAAGTTGAGCAGAGCATCTGGCAGGTAGCCTGTTTCCCTAAAGCCACTTGATTTTTCCCCTGAAAAGGGATCGGTCCAGTTGAGGGGGAAGACGGGAAATCCCAATTTGTCTCCATCTCTTTTGGAGAGCTTGCCGTTGCCGTCCGGCTTGAGAAGCAGGGGCAGGTGAGCAAACTGAGGCATGGACTCCTCCCAACCAAAAAATCGATACAAGAGTACATGCAAGGGAGCCGAGGGCAACCATTCCTCTCCGCGAATCACGTGGGTAATCCCCATGAGGTGGTCATCCACGATATTGGCCAGGTGGTAGGTAGGCATGCCATCTGATTTCATGAGCACCTTATCGTCTAAGGTGCTGGTATGTACCACCACCCAACCGCGGATCAAATCCTGAAAGCGCACTTCTTCCTTCAAGGGGAGCTTGGCACGGATGACGTAGGGCTGTCCCGAGGCCAATCGTTCCTGCACCTCTGCTTTGGAGAGGGTCAGGGAATTTTTCATTTGGGTACGAGTGATGCTGTTGTACTGAGGCTGTACCACGCGTGCGGCAGTGAGTCGCTCGCGCATGGCTTCCAGCTCCTCCGCGGTGTCAAAGGCATAGTAGGCGTGCCCTTTTTCGATCAGGTCTAGCGCATAGGGCAAATAGCTTTCTTTGCGCTCGGATTGTCGGTAGGGACCTACGGCACCCGGCTTCCAGGGGCTTTCGTCGGGGGAAATCCCTAGCCAGGCTAGGGATTCTTGGATGTATTCCTCTGCCCCTGGGACAAAGCGGGTTTGGTCGGTATCTTCTATGCGGAGAAGGAACTTTCCCCCCATTTTCTTGGCAAACAAGTAATTGTATAGGGCCGTACGCAAGCCACCGATATGAAGGGCTCCTGTGGGGGAGGGAGCAAAGCGTACGCGAACTTCTTGATTCATGGATGTAATAAACTGCTAAGGGGACAAAGATAGGAATTTGTTGCCGACCTTTGCGGTCTTTTAGACCGCGAAGGTCTAAATAAAGGGGATATAGGAGTAAACCTTCGAGGTCTTGGAGACCTCAAAGGTTTAAAAAAAAAGGCCCCGTATGAACGAAGCCTTTAGGTAGAATTGGGCTTGCCTTACTGCTTGCCTCCGATTTTTTCTTTGATACGAGCCGCCTTTCCTTGACGACCTCTCAAATAGAATAGTCTAGCTCTTCTCACCTTTCCTTCTCTCACCAAATCGATTTGTTCGATGGAAGGAGAGATAATAGGGAAAATACGCTCTACTCCAATGCCGTTTGACACCTTACGTACGGTAAAGGTCTCTCCATTGGTGTTGGGATTTTTGCGTTGAATGACCGTACCCTGAAATTGCTGGATACGCTCTTTGTTACCTTCGCTGATTCGTACGTGTACGTTGATGGTATCACCAGATTTGAAAGAAGGGAATTTGGCTCTCGCCTCGCTGTATTCCGCTTCTACAATTTTCAATAGATTGCTCATAGCTGTATGGTTTATGCTTTCGCAGTGTTCCGCCGCAGCGGCATTAATGAATTACTTTTTTAATTTCTCTTTTTCCTATTCCCAGCCCGAACCTTGAAGTAGGTCAGGGCGTTTTTCTTGGGTAAGTCGAAGAGACGTTTCAAATCTCCATTGGCTTATCTTGGCCTCGTGTCCTGAGAGCAGTACCTCGGGAACTTCTCTTCCTTCAAATACTGCTGGCCGGGTGTACACCGGCGGAGCAAGAAGCTTGTCCTGGAAGGAATCCGTCAAGGCAGAGGTCTCGTCGTTGAGCACTCCGGGGATTAAGCGGATGAGGGCGTCGGCGACGACCGCAGCTGCCAGTTCTCCTCCTGAGAGCACATAGTCTCCTATGCTGATCTCCTTGGTGATGAAGGCATCCCTCACCCGCTGGTCTACCCCTTTGTAATGACCACAGAGGATCAGGAGGTTTTTCGTTTGGGAAAGGGTATTGGCCATGGCTTGATCGAAGGTCTTTCCATCGGGAGTCATGTAGATGATTTCATCGTACGTTCTCTCCTTTTGAAGGGCCTCGATGCAGCGAGCAATGGGCTCGATCATCAACACCATCCCGGCACCTCCTCCGAAAGCATAATCGTCCACCTGCTTTTGATTGCCGGTGGCGTAGTCTCGGAGGTTATGAATCCTCACGCGGGCGATGCCTTTGTCTTCTGCTCTTTTGAGTATAGAGTGTGAAAAAGGTCCTTCCAACAGCGCAGGGACTACCGTGATGAGGTCAATGTGCATGGCTCATTCTTCCAGATAAATGTCAAGTAAGCCTTGGGGCAATCGGCAGAAAACTTTTTTTGCTGCCTTATCCACCTGAGCAATGATGCCGTCCTGTAGGGGGATCAACACTTCTTTGCCCTTGTGGGTTACTCCAAGGAGGTCCTGGGTTTCCAAATCGTAGATGACTTGCACAGGCCCTACGGGTCCGGTGATCTCATCGACTACCTCAAACCCAATCAACTCGTGGTAATAGTACTGCCCCTCTTTCAATTCGGGAAGTTCGCTGAGGGGAAGATAGGCTTCCGATCCCACGAGCACTTCTACCGAATCGATGGTGTGCAGGTCTTCAAACTTGGCCAGAGCCCTTCCTCCAGGCTGGATCACAAAGTGCTCCAAAAAGAAGGGGGTCAGTCGACCTTTTTGTTCGAGAAAGAGGTGATCCAATCCTTCGTATGCCTCCGGATCGTCTACATCGAGCACCACGTTGACTTCACCACGTAGTCCATGAACTTTGGCAATTCTGCCTATTAAAAAGCACTGCTCCTTGTTCATGGCAAGCTAATCTTATTCTGCGTCAGCAGCACCTTCCTCTGCTTCTGCGGAGGGGGTTTCTTCGGCAGCAGCCTCTGCTACAGGGGCTTCTTCTTCTGCAGCAACTTCGGCAGGAGCTTCTTCAGCTTCTACTTCTGCCACAGGAGCTTCTTCCGCAGCTACTTCTGCTTCGGGAGCTTCAGCGCTGGTAGTTTCCACTTCTGTAGCTTGGGCTGTAGTAGTTTCCACTTCAGAGACTTCAGCGGAGGCAGTTTCTTCTTCTACGGCAATTGCAGCAGCACTGGCTTCGGCTTCTTTGGCTTTCAATGCGTCGATACGGGCCTGATTCTTAGCGGCCTCAGCAGCAAGGGCATCTTTGCGCTGCTTTTCTTTGGCAGCGGCCAATCTATCCTTTTTGCCTTCGATTTTGCTGTCTTTCTCAGCAAGCCAGGCGTTAAATTTGGCATCGGCTTGATCTTGAGAGATAGCACCTTTCAACACTCCGATTTGGAGATGTTTTTTCAGCATCACCCCACGGTAAGAAAGCATGGCTTTTACGGTGTCGGTGGGTTGAGCTCCATTCAACAACCAGGTAAGAGCGCGCTCATTGTTGAGGTTGATGGAAGCGGGGTTGGTGTTGGGGTTGTAAGTCCCGAGTTTTTCGATGAAGCGTCCATCACGTGGAGCTCTAGCATCAGCTACAACCACGTCGTAAATGGCTTGTTTTTTGCGTCCACGACGTGCTAATCTGATTTTTACGGACATAAATGTGACTATTAAAGTGAGCGGATGGAACCCGTCCATCCTAAATTTGGACTGCAAAGATACGATAAAGGATTGGAAAGCTACAAGTTGCGTAGTAAATATTTGCGGGAAACTTGGGTTTTGGGTTAACTTGCGGGCGCAAACGAACCCTAAAACAGGGGCCTAGCACATCTAAGCTAGGTGCTGAAGTAGGGAAGATAAGCTTTGCACCCAGAGGAGGGCATCCCTTTGGCCTCGTAGTTCAATGGATAGAATAGAAGTTTCCTAAACTTTAGATATGGGTTCGATTCCCGTCGAGGCTACTTTAAAATTCAACAGCTTTTAAATTTTTTAAATCCATTTCCTTTTAGTCTTTCCTAATATTTAAAACTTCACATTGAAGAACGATTGGTAGGATTTTACCTTTCATTCCCCATAAAACATGAGGGAGGAAAATGAAATTTTAAAAAGGAATTTTTCCTTTTTAAAAAATAAACTCACTTTCTTTCCACAGTTACTCTTCCCCAGATCACAACTACCTCTAAAAACTTGTGGGAGGAGAACTACTGATTGGGTAGCTAGAGACAAGGGAAGACCTGGGGTATTTAGCAAGTGAACTAGTAAAAAAACTCTTATATTTAAGTGTACCTGAACAATAAACTATAGATTTAACCCAAAATGAAATCCTACCCCAGCATATTCAATGATGTCATCGGCCCAGTCATGCGCGGCCCTTCGAGTTCACATTGTGCTGCATCCATTCGGATTGGAAGGATGTGCCTCGACTTGATGGATGAGGATATCCAGGAGGTGTATGTGGAATTTGACCCCAACGGTTCACTTGCCACTACGCACAAAGGACAGGGCTCTGACATGGGATTGTTTGGGGGATTTTTGGGTTGGGAAGCCTACGAAGAGCGTCTCCCAGATTACCTGCGAGCCATTGAGGAAGCCGGTATCCAGATAAAAATCGATATCCATCCCATAGGCGCCACCCATCCAAATACCTACAAACTTACGCTCTCCAATAAAAAGGAGTCCCGTGAGGTAACCGCCATTTCTACCGGTGGGGGCATGATTGAAATCATTGAAATCGATGGAGCAAAAGTATCTATGGCGGGGGATTTTTACCAGACACTTGTCTATGTAAAGGAAGCAGGTACCCTCCCAGAATTTATTGAGAAGTCCATGCCTTGCGATGAAGTCGCAGTACGCCAGGGTAACTCCACCATTATTGAAGTCAAGGCCAGCGCATTTTTGAAGGAGGAAGTCTGCCAGGAACTTCTCCAAATGGAGGAGGTGCTGTTCATTAAAAAGATCAAGCCGGTCCTTCCGGTCATGTCGCGAAAAGACCTCGAGGTGCCCTTCATTACCTGCGAGGAAATGCTAGCGTTCAATCAGGACAAAAACCACGCCCTCTGGGAACTTGCCGTGGACTATGAAAGCATGCGGGGAAATATATCCAGAGAGGAGGTTTTTGAAAAGATGCGGAGCATAGTACAAATCATGCAAAACTCCATCGACCTTGGATTGAAGGGAACGAAGTACGCTGACCGGATTTTAGGTCCGCAATCCCTTGGATTTCAAAAGCAACTAGATGACAAGAAGCTGGTAGAAGGCGATATTCTCAACCAAGTGATCCTCTACACCTCTGCCATGATGGAGGTCAAAAGTTCGATGGGCGTCGTGGTGGCGGCCCCCACCGCCGGCTCCTGTGGAGCGCTCCCAGGAGCCATCATTGGCATTGGCAGGGGGCTTTCCTTGTCGGAAGACGACATGGTCAAAGCGATGCTTGCGGCTGGGATTATCGGGGTATTTATTGCCGCGCATGCCACCTTTGCGGCGGAAGTAGGAGGTTGTATGGCCGAATGCGGCTCGGGTTCAGGCATGGCCGCTGCTGGTATTGTGGAATTAAAAAAAGGCACCTTAGATCAATCTCTAGCTGCAGCCTCCATGGCCTTGCAGTCTTCCCTAGGCATGATTTGCGACATGATTGCCGATCGGGTAGAGGCTCCCTGTCTGAATCGGAATGTGATGGCCGCCACCAATGCCATCTCCTGTGCCAACATGGCCCTGTCGGATTACAACCACCTGATTCCCTTGGATGAAGTGGTGGAGACGATGAAAAAGGTAGGAGACGCCATCCCAAATACCTTACGATGCACCGGGCTGGGGGGATTGGCTATTACCAAAACTGCGAAGAAGATTGAGGCGATGCTGAACCAACAGGAGCAAGAAGCTGCCAAGACCTTTTTTAAGATTTGTTAATACCAGCTTTTCACTGAATCATCCGTGACTAATTCCCTTTCTTCTATGCTTGTTTTTATTTGGGTTTCTTTGATTGCCTTGGCCCTTTGGTTCAGCTTTGTGTTTGTCAAAGACCTCTTAGCCAACCGCGCCAAATTTGAAAATTCAAGTTGGCTTAAAACTTCGGTGATTGGCTTTGTGGTGAATTTCTTTGACGTGCTAGGCATTGGGGCTTTTGCTCCGCAAACCGCCTTATTGAAATTTACTCGGCAAACGGAAGACAAACTCATCCCAGGGACAATGAATGTCGCAAATACTATCCCTGTCTTACTGCAGGCTTTTATTTTTATCACCATCATCCAAGTAGACCCGCTCACTTTGATCTCCATGCTGGTATCCGCTGCGGTCGGGGCAGTGATTGGCGCGGGCATTGTGTCCAAACTTTCGGAAAAGAAAATCAGGCTCACGATGGGAATAGCCTTGGTGATCACTGCTGGATTTATGCTTGCGCGGATGATGGACTGGATTCAAGGAGGCGGTGATGCCATCGGCTTAACGGGATACAAACTAGTCTTTGCCGTAGTGGTCAATTTCTTTTTAGGAGCCATCATGACTGCTGGCGTAGGCTTGTATGCCCCTTGCATGGCCTTGATCTTTGCCTTGGGAATGTCTCCCACCGTTGCTTTTCCTATCATGATGGGATCCTGCGCGTTTCTGATGCCACCCGCTTCCGTAAAGTTTATCAAGACAGGTTCCTACAACCGCAAGGCCGCGCTGGCCATGGCGATTCCCGGTTCCCTTGCGGTGCTAATCGCGGCCTTTATCGTCAAGTCCCTACCCTTGCAAACCCTGCAGTGGGTTGTGCTGGCAGTGATTTTGTATACCTCAGCCACCATGTTGGTAGCGGCATTCAAAAAGAAGGAAGCCTAGTTTTCGATGTAGGGGGAAATCCCTTCGACCACCTTAAATTTTTGATTCATACTCCCATCCCCAGCAGTCAGCACTAGCGTGTAGGTGCCAGGTTCAATAAATTTGTCGTAGTGTACAAAATACGGGGAATCACTTTCCTGTTTGGCTACAATCAAATCCCAGCGGAATTGATTGAATCCTGCCGAACCGTCAATTTCCATCCTCCACACTTCTTTAGAGGTACTATCACGAATCGAAAGGGTTACCGCCTTTGCCTCCTTCAACCAAAAGGTAAAAGGAACTTTCTCAAGAGTGCGGTAATCCGGATTGCCATGCGAAGAATTGAACCAAGGCCTGCTTACCTGATCAATTTCGGCTAAAAAATCTTGATTGCGAAGAAATTTTTGGGCAACAAGTTGTTGGAGCGGCTTGAGATTGGTTTTAAAAATTCCCCTTCCATGCGTAGCCACTATCAGGTCCTGAGACCCCTCATGAATCTCTAGGTCAGCCACTGCTGCAGCCGGCATATTTACCCCCAAGTAGTCCCAACTTGCTCCTCGATCTAGGGAAACAAACACCCCCCGCATCGTACCCGCATACAGCAAGTTTTCATTTGTAGGATCCTCCTTGATCACATTTACGGGCTCATCTGGAAGGCCAGCAGCAATGCTTTTCCAATTTTTTCCATAATCCTCCGAAACATAGACATAGCCATGCAAATCATCGTAATTGATCCCCGTCATGGCCAAGTACACTCGCTCGACCTTGTGATGGGAAGGGGAGATGCTTCGGATGTAGTTCGAGGCGATACCTGTGGAATGCTCTTCCCAGGTGGTCCCATCGTTTTTTGAAACCCAAAAAGCCCCATGATCCGTCCCTACATACAGCAGCCCCTTAGCGAGGGGAGACTCTACGGTAGTTCCGGCAGCAACAGATATCTTTTCCTTCACCGAAGAAAGGGTCAGATTGGGACTGATGGCCTGCCAAGTATCCCCCCGGTCCGTACTTTTCATCAAGTAATTTCCAGCCTGATACAGGGTTTTGTGGTCGTATTTGGACAAAAAGTAGGGAGTCATGTAGTTAAACAATAGCGTATCCTTGATCTCCTTGGGAAGCATGGGCTTAATCGAGACCGCCACATCGGTAGACTTATCCAAGCGCATTACATCACCGTGCTGTCGGCTGTAGTAGAGGATGTGCTTATCCACAGGATCTATGGCTGTCACGCAACCATCTCCTCCATCCCAGGCATCAATCCAAACATACTTCCAGGGATCTGGAAAGCGGGTGTTTAACTCTTTGGGCGGGCCCGATACCGTAGCATCATCCTGCGTACCTCCGTAAATCCTGTAGTCGGCCTGGTCAAGGGTGATGTCGTAAAATTCACCTGTAGGGATGTTATTGTAATGCATCCAGGTTAACCCCTTGTCGTAGCTCAGGTAAAATCCTCCGTCATTCCCCAGCGCCAAATGATTGGGATTGGTGGGGTTGACCCATAATTCCGTTTGGTCCAGATGGAGCCCTTGAGCCAAGCTTGGATTCATGCGTGTCACCTGGCCACCGATAAACTTAAACGTCTTGCCTCCATCAAGGCTATGTGCAAGGCGGATACCCAAGCCAAATACTTCGTCGTCGTTTTTGGGATTCACAACCACATCCGTAAAGTACCAGCCAATGGTCGTAAATAAGGGAAAAGGGCCAGCATGGGTTTTGGTCCAATTCACCCCTCCATCCGCAGTTTTGTAGAGTTCAGCCGACTGCCCTTGAGGATAATTTAGATTATCGACCAAGGCATAGACCTTTTTCGGATTCGAAGCGGATACGGTCAAGCCCATCCTGCCCACTTTGGGACCAGCAGGCAAGCCTTGGGTACTTTTTATCCAGGTTGTACCGCCGTCTACACTTCGGTAGATGCCACTATTTTCCCCGCTAATCCCAGGGTTTATTTCCCAAAGAGAGGCATACATGATTTGAGGATTGGTGGGAGAAATGACAATTTCATTGGCCCCAGTATTTTCATTTACATAAAGGACCTGTTCCCAGGTTTTTCCCCCATTCGTAGTGCGGTACAAGCCCCGGTGGGTATTCTTCGACCAGAGGTGGCCAAGGACGCAAGCAAAGGCTATATCCGGATTGGTCGGGTGAATTTCAACTTCTGCAATGGACCAGGAATCCTCCAAGCCAATGGACTTCCAGGTAACTCCTGCGTCATCCGAGCGATACATCCCTGTACCAGGCAGCGTGAAGTTTCGTGGTTTTTTTAGGTTTTCACCGGTTCCCAGGTAGATGATATTCGGGTTGGAAGGAGCCAATTCCACATCCCCAATCCCTATCGAGGACTGCTCTTCAAAGATGGGATTCCAAGTTAACCCATGATTGCAAGTCTTCCACAATCCCCCCGAACCAAAGCCCAGGTACATGGTCCCTGGATGTTGGGCATCCACCTGCACCACATCGGCACGCGCTGAATTGAGGGTTGGGCCGAGAGCAATCCAATCCAACTTGAAGGAAGTCTCTGCCTTCATCTTCCGATAGGTTTGAAAGGAAGCCTCCAGTGGAGAAGCCGGCTGCTGGGAGAAGGCAGGGACGGTGAAAAGAAGAACTAGGAAAAGCTTAATTCCTAGGCGTAAATAGTTCATGTGAGAATTCATGCTGAGAGGTAGAATTTATAATTGAACCATTTTCCTTCTTTTTGTCCAAAAGAAAATGGATGTTTTTGAATTAGAAAATTCGCCCTTTTTACGGGTCTAAACTGGGGACTCAATACAATCCTTTTTCCACAATTGGAATTCGAAAATTTTGAAGGAAGGCGGTTTCATGTTGCTCCTCAAATATTTTTGCTGCCTGCCTCAGCAATTCTGGATGCTGAGCTGCCACATTCACTAATTCTTGAGGATCAGTACGAAGATTGTAAAGCTCCAAGGTTGGAGTTTGCTTATCCTTCAGATGCTGGCGAACTACTTTCCAGTCCCCGAATCGAATCGCTACTTGCCCACCATATTCAGGAAATACCCAAAGCAAAAACTCATGTTGCTCCTGCTTGTCTTGACCCAGGAGTGTAGGCATAAAACTGATGCCATCGTTACTCGATTCGAGTTCAAATCCAGTCAACTCACTGAGGGTTGCCATGACATCGTATTGTGCAGAAAGATGTTCAGATCGAGAACCCTCCTTTATTTTGGTTGGCCAATTGGCTATAAATGGAATGCGAATTCCTCCTTCATACACATAGCCCTTCGCCCGACCTTGGGCCTCTCCGAAAATCCCTGAACTTTCAAAAAATGCTCCATCGGTTCCCCCGGTAAAGGTCACCCCATTGTCAGAGCTAAAAAGGATCAGTGTATTTTTATCCAGGCCTTTTTCTTTGAGGTAGGCCACCAGCTTACCCACATTTTCGTCCAAATAAGAAATCATGGCAGCGTACCCGGCTCTAGGATTTTGATGGGGAAAATAGCCCTTTTCTCCCAAATAAGGGGCTTCTTCCCCAAACTTAGCCCTGTAATAATCGACCCAGCGCTGCGGCGCTTGGATGGGGTTGTGTGGCAAAGGAGTTGCCCAATACAGAAAAAAAGGGCTTTCCTTCCCTTGTTCATCCCCGATAAAGGACAGGAGTTGGTCAAACATCACATCGGGCGCATAGGTCTTTAAAGAGTAATCTTTGTAACTCTCTGGATCCTCTAGGTCTGCCCCTAGCGCAAGTTTGGTAGAGGGTGCGATCGTGTCATTCTCGAGATAGACCCTGTGCTCATTGTGGTAGAGATGAACTGGGTAATAGGTATGAGCTTGGCGTTGGCAATTGTAGCCGAAGAAAAAATCAAAGCCCATTTTTGTAGGAATGGCATCCGTATGAGGGGCCCCCAATCCCCATTTCCCAACTATCCCTGTGCGGTAGCCCACCTCTTTCAGTTTTTTGGGAAGCAAAACGGTCGATGAGGGGATGGGGCGCTGCCCCTCCAAAGTAGAATCCAGAATGGTGGCTCGGTAATTCCAAACATCACCACGCTCACTCCACTCATCATTGCCTCTGATGTAGGCATGGCCTGCGTGGGTACCGGTCAATAACATGTACCTGGCTGGCGCGCAGACGGGAGCACCTGAATAGTGTTGGGTAAAAATCATTCCGCTCTTTGCCAGGGCATCAATATTTGGGGTTTCAATCTTCTCTTGTCCATACACACCGAGTTCCCCATACCCTAGGTCATCTGCAAGAATGTAAATGATGTTTGGGCGCTCCTTTTGTCCAATCCCATTGCCTTGAGCAAGTGCTGCGAAGGCAATTCCCGTAAAAATTAGACAACTAAGGATTACTTTTTTCATAGCCATTTTTATATAAGCTCAACCTAAATTGGTGGGGATTAACTTTATTTCTTCTGGGGCATTCTGGCCCCTGTTTCCTGCCACCAGGCTTGGAGGGAGGATTGGAGTTGCTCAACCAAGTCTGGCAGTTGATCGGCGAGGTTGGTCGTCTCATAGGGATCATTTACCAAGGAAAATAATTCATCGGGCTGCTCTCCAAAGAAATGAATCAGCTTGTACTCCCCTGAGCGAATGATGGAATAGGGAACTACATCCGCTCCTCGGTAGTGGGGAAAATGCCAAAATAGATCCCGTGATTCTAGCGAACCCCCTGCCAATACACCCACCAAGCTTTGTCCATCGAGACCTTGTTCTTGCGAATTTAATCCCAGGTAATCCAAGATCGTGGGAGCCCAATCCAGCGTCACGATGGGAAGATCGGACTGCTTTCCGGCAGCCACCTTTCCGGGCCACTTCACCACCGTAGGTACCCGAATTCCTCCTTCGTAGGGATACCCTTTTTGGGAGCGTAAGGGCTCGTTATTTGTGATGGGATTTGTGGGATTACCCATCAAGCCCCCATTGTCTGAGGTAAAAATTACTAAGGTCTTTTCGGTCAATTTCAAGCGATCCAACTCGGCAAGTACCTTGCCTACGTTTTGATCTAAATTCTCAACCATCGCGGCATAAACGGGATTTTTCTGTTTTCCCCCGGCTTTACGCTTGTACTTGTCAACTAAGGCTTGTGGAGCCATAAGTGGCGCACCCAAGACTTCAGAGATCCCAATAAACCGAATCAAGCCCACTCCGTATTTTTCTACGAGTTCTCCGGACTGTTGGATCACTTCTGCCTCAGAGGTGGTCAGTTTGGTGGTGCCAATGGCACCAAAGGCAAGCGCCAAGGTAACTTGTACTCCCCAAAGGGCGATGTGCAGGGCTTTAGTAGGGGTAGGATTGGACATTTGTTTGTTTTGGAGTTGGGTTAAGAAGTATTGAAAATATTCTTGAAATTAATGGTTTTCCTTTTTTACAAACCTCTTTATCTTTTTGATTCGGAATCGCAAAACATCTTTTTTCTCAAAACAGTAGTAAAGTTTCTACTAAAAAAATGGAACTAATTTCCAGATATATGGGGCATCTTACAGGTCTATTTGCCCTTAAATTTATCCCTAAATCAGATTGATAAACAAAAAAATGCTTTAAGGATTTCTGAAGCATTTTTTTTTATTCGGAATTTTTCTTCGTCCCTTTCATTCGTCTATTCAGGGGTCTTTGAAATCTTGTCAGCCAAACCTTCATGAAAAGGAAAATAATTTCTAAAGTAGAATTTTTCAAAAATGGGTCTTAACAGCTCTTCATCATCTTTACTCGGATCCTTTTTGACAATATATTCCCTAAAATTCGCCTGCTCTTCTTTAAAGTATTCTTCAAACTTCGAATAATTTTGTGCTATATAAGTTTCTTAAATAGATGGCTCCATTTTGTAAATCAAGGTTCGTACTATCATTCATTTTTTCAATTGAATAGGCAAAATTATTCTCTTGAAGCCAATTAAAATCTCTTATCACCCTACTTTTATACGTCGTATCCTTAGTATCTAACGTGTCAATTTTCGAGGCTATTTTTGAAAGATCTAGCAAGAAGTAATTGGTATAAGTTACATCATCCCAATTTTCCAAATCTTTGCCACTTAAAGAATCATCATCTATTATATATTGACTTGCAATAATTCTGGCAGAGGGAGAAACTAATTTCCCTATTCCAGTTGCAATTTCATCTCCATTTGTTGATAATATCTTTGAACATCCCCTTGCTAGGCCGCCAACAAAAAGAAGAATAAAGAAAAGTGTTTTCATAATTAGCAGGTAATTAGATTTTCTAAACTAAAAAATTGTGAATGAATAAACAAAAACTTAAAAATTTTTTACCCCTTCTTCTAGCCCAATTTGAACTGGATAGGTAATCTCATTCGTGTACGAACGGCCTTACCTTTTTGCATACCCGGATTCCACTTTGGGCTACTTTTTACCACTTTTACCGCCTCTTCATCGCAACCTCCGCCAATACCCCTCAATACTTCTACATCTTGAACAGTTCCATCTGTGTTAATGACGAAAACTACGATTACCGTCCCCTCAATTCCCATTCTTCGTGCTTGAGTTGGGTACTTAAGGTTATCAGATAGGTATTTATTCCAACCAGACATGCCTCCAGGCGGGTTCGGCTGTGTTTCTACTACATCGAAAATTTGATCAGGTTTTTCTTCCTCAGGAATGACCTCTTCTTTTGGAGATGCAGGTGAAACAGGCACTTGCAAGACCGGATCTTCCAGCTGAGGTATGGTGTCTTGCAAGCTAGGCGCTTGAACAGCAAGTTTTTTATTTTGGGTCTTACGCCCTTTTGAAGCAGGAGCAACCCTTTCTGTTTCATCCCGATCAATTGAATCATTTACCTCTTTTGAGGTATCAATTGAATCAGAAGGCAAGTTTATTAGAATAAGGATTCCTAAAGTCAATAAAAACGTTAATAGATAAAGACCATTGATGCTTCGAAAAAAGCTTTCATTTTTTGGCTGGCCAGGTATAGAATCAGAATCAACGCTAGAAGATTGAGTTGGATCCGCTTGCGATTCCAATTCATCAAAGTAGGTGACTTTTTCCCTTAGCTGGGGGTCAATTCCATAGTCATTATTCCCAATGTCTCCGGGAAATGTACTTAAGTAAATATTGTAGAAAGGGGCGAAGAAAATCCACCCAGAGCGATTGATATCATGCATCCTTTATGCCCCTTGAATGAATAAAAATGCGATCAATCCCAAAGGAAGAAAGAAGGAGTGAAGCGTATCAAAAAATAGGTAAAATCGAACTCCAAAAACTGAAAATAAGCCGGTTTCGAGGGCAATGTGACTAGATAAATAAATCAATAGTGCTAAGGCTACTCTTTTGAAAAAGGCACTTCTACTGATTCTTCCTTTGGTATTGAAAAATCCAGTTTCCTCATTTCCAGATTTTGTCCTTTGTTGTCGTAAAGATTCGAGGGGCTCATGGTCATGATTTAGTGTCAGTTCAGATTTTAAGCCAATCAAAATTCAAGACTGTAATATAGCGTTATCTAAAATATTGCTGAATCCAATGTTTCTTCAATATCATTGGCAAGTCGATCCAAAATCATAATTAAAACGTCACTGAGATCAACTTGATCTCTACTCTTTGGAATTTTTATGCGCTCTAATAAATTTGATCAAAGCTGATTGTATGGATTCCCTTCCCCTTAATTTTTTATGCAACGAACAGAAAAACCATAGGCCCTGTATCCTTTGTAAAAATCAGCCTCTGAGCTATCGATTTTTAAAACTTCGGAGTCAGTCCCATTTATAGTACTGGACCAGTAAACGCCAATTGGATTTGTATTTATTACTCCGTTTGAATGACTTCGTAGATTTGCAGTCGGCAATTTTAATGCTGATGAAATTGCTCCAGCATTATTTTTATTAGACCAAGCCTGAACTTCAGCATACAATTCAGTTGTAGTTGGCAAACGGTACCCGGAAGGGCAAGGGTTATTAGTTCCTGAGACACCTTGCCACAAGTTTGAATTTTGGGGGCTTCTCCAATCATTGGGTGTATTTGGAGCAACTATAAAAGATGAGTTAGAAGGAGTACTACTCGAACTAAGCGAAGTTGTGATAGCAGAATTTCTACATTGGTGCCCATCCGCTCTTCTACCCCATTGATACAAATCTCCATATGAAGGCACATCAGAAGAACTTAATGAAGCCCTTGATGCTCCAAGATTTCTGTCCATCCAAATTTTTCCTGTAGCTGCACTTGTCACTGGTACAATGGCGGCTTGAATACCACTACAAAATACAGTTCCAGAGGGATAACTTGAAGTTGCTTGTGGTTCAACTGACCGGGTAAGCGTACACGTACGTCCTCCTATATTCAGGGCAAAACTAGCTGCGCCAATTCCTGAAGGGGTTCCTGTAATGGTATAGGTCAACGAGCCGCTTCCATTCGCAAAACTCCCTGGTGCAAGAGTCGCTGTCAGTCCACCTATCCCCGTCGAGGTAACAACTTGCCCCAGGTGCACGCCCCCATTGCCTCCAGAATAAGGAATGACAGAGCTCACACCAGAAGCAGCTGCGCCATTGAAAAGCAAACCGTTGTTTGTAGCCTCAGGACAATTTAATCCCGAGATCGTTCCAAGAGGACTGACTACACGAGTAAAGGTACAGGATTGCCCCCCAATAGAAATAGCAAAACTTGCTGTTCCCGGACCAGAGGGGTTTCCGGTTATATTAAAAGTTAAATTTCCAGAGGTCGAGGAAAAATTTCCTTGAGCTAAGGTAGCAGTCAAACCAGTTACCCCAGTAGAATTTATTGATTGGCCCACATAGCTACCCCCTGAAAGTGTTGTATAAGGGATTACAGTACTTACACCTGTTGCAGACAATGTGGCAACTAGGTTACCATTATTCGAAGCTGATGAACAGGCTAAACTGGACAATTGCTGTTGAATAAACTTTGCCTTTACATTTTTGGGATTATCTACAGTAATATTCTGAGGAACATTTTTCCCGGTCAAATCCCCGGACCAACTATCAAAAACCCAACCTTGCTTAGGAACAGGCGTCAATTCTACAATTGTGCCGAATGGATATTCTCTACCTGAAGGTGTAAAAACGATTCTCTCCGAAACGGTGCCCTCTCCTTCAACAGTTAGATTAAGTGGGTAATTGCGTCTAATAAAAATAGCCACAACAGACTTATTCGACGACATGGTCAACCTCAGTGGATTAGTGGTCCCACTCGCATCGCCTTCCCAATTTTTAAACACCCAATGCTGATTAGGCTCTGGAATAAGGGTGACCACTTCTCCAGTTGGATAACTACTTAAGGCTGGAGACACATTAATTCTTCCTGCACCAGAGGGTAGTACCGAAGTAGAAAGTGTTTTTGGAACCTGAGGATCATATGGATTGTTAAATTCTCGCTCTTGACAGGAAGGTATGAAACCCATCAGAAAAAGAAGAATAAACCCTTTCAGCTTGTTAGAAAAAAAAGCATATTTAAAAAATTTAATAAGATATTTACCTTTATTTAATTCCATATAAATCCATTTTTTAAAAGAAAAAGTATCAGAAAAAGAGTTTGATACTAATTAATAATCCTCCTACACCCAATAAAATAGGAGCCATCCTATCTGCAGTTTCTACCTGACTTCTTAAAGAGGCGGCTTCAGTTGGATTGGTTGATTTATTGTATGCCTCATAATTTTGATTTGCAGACTGCATCATCAACAGGCCCGCTCCTACGCCTCCTAGCCCTAATGCAAGAGAAAGATTTTTTACCGCTTTTTTAGAATTTTCCTTAACTTTTCCTTCGTCTTTTTCTAGATTGAAAAAATCCGTAGTAAGAATTTCATTGTCTTTGGTTACAGAAAATTCTTTTGTAAATAAATGGTAATTCTTTTTAAGCACTTTAATTGTATGATTACCATAAGATACATTTTCAATTACCCCATTTTTAACAGGAAACCTTATATCATCAAAATATACGTTAGCCCCACTCACCACAGATATGGGTAAAGTGACTTTACCCAACTTCAATTGCATGGAATAATTGTGAACAAGTGAAGGTCCCCCTTTTGTCAAATTCAGGGTTGTGTTTAAATCTTGATAAAGATCACTTCTAAGCGTTAAATAATAGGAACCTAATGGCAGATATCCCCTAAAAGGATTTTTTTCTTCTTTATCGTTTAAAAAAAGCTTAGCATCGGGAGGACTAGTATTTATTTCCACAAATTTAATCGCAGAATCAAGTTTAAATTGAAAAGGATAATCAATTCCATTCTTCAATGTAAGCGTAGTATCTATTTTTAAAAAATTCTCTTTTTCAACAGAAATTTTAACTGAATCAGCAGGAACCACAAAACTTTCAAGAGAAGTCATCCCTTGCTTTAGAATTTTTTGAGTGGTGGAAGATTCAACTTTAAATGAAGCGTTGGCGGGATTTGATTGGATTATTAATAGTGGGGGAGAATTTTTATCTCTTTCATACACATTATAAAAAAGTTTAGATTGAAGCGAGGAGGAGTGTTGAATAATTATTTTCCCATCATAATACCCAGGGAATTTTAATCTGATTTCATTGTTTTTATTGATAGGAAGAAATAGAATCCAATTTTCCCTGATTTCATCATACCGTGGACTTTTATTTCTAACCCATCCTTGAGCAGATTCAAACATTAAACCCTCTCTGAAATTAGGAGCATATAAAATAACTACGATTTCCGAATTTTCTTGATGGTCCTCTATTAAAAAACCTCCTTGATTTGTAAGTTCTGTATCAAGTGTTATTTCAAAAGATTTTTGAGAAAAAACAATTGTAGGCAATAAGAACATCAGAAATAGAAAACTGAACTTCATGTCATTAAAAAGTTGATATATTTTAAAGATAGCACTAGTTACAATAAAAGCTGGTATTTTTAAAATTATTTTATTTCTAAAATGAAGTTTGGGCTCTTAAAAGCACTTATCAATTACAGATAGTAATTTAAGTTTTAATATTTTTATTTAACTATCTTTTTTTAGAAAAAAAAATTAAGTGTCTAAGGTTGGAGTAAGCATTTGATAATTTACCTAACACTAATCTTTGCGCTAAAATGATAAGAGAATATAAAATCCAGTTTTATTCACTTTGCCATTTTTTTAATTTCCGTGAAAATTCTACGATTAAAATAAATTTTAGAAAGTCAAAAAAGAATTTCAATTGCCGGATCAACTAGTCTCCAACAGTCTAGAACTCATTGATTTTTATAGGGCGTGCTGTAAAGATTGCACAACGGAAGGGAGCTATTGATCATGTGTATTGATAAAACAAAAAACTCTGCCCCTTGGAAAACAAAAAATCCCAGCCAATTGGGCTGGGATTTTCAAAATTCAATGCGGCAAGTTTAGCCTACCTTGATTTGCTTAACCGGTTTGCTTACAGTCAACTCTTTTTTGGGAAGCGTAAGATTCAAGATCCCATGTACATATGCCGCATCAATTTTATCGACAAGCAAATTATCGGGCAAGGTGAAGGTTCGAGAAAAAGAACGGTAGGAAAATTCTTGCCGACGATAATTCTTGTCTTCCTCGGATTTTTCCTCTTCCTTTTCCGCACTAATGCTCAATACTCCGTCGTGAACCTCCACCTTAAAATCTTTCTTTTCAAGGCCCGGAACCGCAAGCTCGATGGTATAGGCCTTCTCGTTTTCGCTGATATTTGCCCCTGGCACCATCCCCCAGGTGTCAGGCGTAAAAACATTGCCATCAAAATCGAAAAGAGAAGACCCAAACCATCGGTCTGGATTGAAGAATTCGCTTGCCAAACTGGGAAACGTCCTTCCGCCGTTTTTTCTTGTTGTAACTAGTGACATGTGGTAGTAGTTAAATGGATTGAGTTAAAAATTTTATCATGTCAAATCTAAAGACTGATAAAATCCTCAAAGCTAACGGAGATCAGCAATTGAGCTGATTTATCTCATTAGCGAACTATTTATCTTAGACTGTCGACCAGAGACCCTTTAGTAGAAAGGGGAAAAATAGACGAAACAAGAGCTTAGAGAATTTTGTTGATCACGAACCAAAAATTATGTATATATATAAAAAAATAGGGTATTTCAACTATTTAACTTTAAATTTGCATTAAATTTATCGTTAGTTTTGAAACAAATAAATATCTGAATACTCCTTACTAGCGACCTTGGTTAAGTAATACTTAATTAACATTAAAATTTAGAAATCATGAGAAATTTAACTGGCCTACTTTGTTTAGTACTTATTCCCCTCCTTCTAATATCCTGTGGTATTGGTTCTTCCAGAGAAATCTCCCTCATTCCTGTAAAAAATGGAGATGATTACCAGTACGTAGATAAGGAAGGGAAAATAATTATCAACCCACAGTTTTCTCAAGCTACAGCATTTAGAGATGGACTAGCTCTGGTGAGAGGTTCAGGAAAAAATCCAAAATGGGGTTTTATTAATGAGGAGGGAAGCTATGTAATCCCCGCTAGCTTCAAAGACGCCACAGTTTTTAGTGAAAATCTGGCTTGGGTAGTAACGGAAAATCAAGCTCCCACTGCGATTGATGAAAATGGTGAGGTAAAATTTACCTTACAAGATGCTGAGACGGTGGTGGTCTTCAAAGAAGGTCTTGCTGCATTTAGCATTCAGTCTAAAGAATCTTCCGATGATTTAAATTCTGCAGCTGATTCTATCGCCATTTCAAATGGTATAGATCCCCTAAATATACTTTGGGGATTTGTTAATACTGAAGGCAATGTGGTTATAAGACCTCAGTTTACTGCGACAAGAAATTTTTCAGGAGGCCTTTGTGCTGTACTAGATGAAGAGGGCAAATGGGGCTACATAGACAAGGAAGGAAAAATAGTTATCCCTCATCAATTTGATGATGCCGGAAATTTTGTAGATGGAATGGCTGTGGTAGAATTTGACGGGAAGTCTGGATCTATCGATGAAGATGGCAAGTATATCATCAATCCTCAATTTGAAAATATGATTGTGGACGGAGACATTTACTTGATCGAGCAAAATGATAAGTGGGGATGGGCAGATAGAGATGGAAAAATTATCATCAATCCTCAATTTGATGAAACTTTACTATTCTTAGGAAATGAATTGGCCCCCGTAAAAATGGGAGATGATGTGGGTTATGTGGACAAAGAAGGAAAAATTAAAATTAACCCTCAATTTAGCGGAGGATTACCTTTTGTAGATAATTGGGCGATAGTAAAGAGTGGAAAAAAATATGGAATCATTGATTCGGACGGTAAGTATATTGTAAATCCTCTTTTTGATGATGTCAGTAATGATTTAGTCACTTACATAATTGACGGAAGCTCATCCTATGAAAGTGTAGAATCCGACTATTTCAATATCGCCCCGATTTTATCTCGAATTGATTTAGAATCACCCGAAGGGCTTACCCTAAACAGTACTATTCGTGATGCAGTGGCAAAATTGAACCTCTCAGAACAAGCCTTTAACCAGTATTCAGAAACTCACACCCTTTTAAATAACGTTTCTATTACTAGCGATGCCAATATGAGTTTTTCAGTTCAAGCTATTAGTCACCAAGAAATAGTGGTTGGTTGGTACTGGGAACGCGTATTTAATCCCTCTGCACCTATCACAGGGTTGAATTACACGATTAATCTTTATAATAAAGGGTACTACAAAGCAGACCAAGTAATGTCCGCCATTGAAAAGGAAATTAAAGGATTAAAAAAGGATGAAGTCGAGTCGGCTAATGGAGAATGGACTGTATATGCCAATAGCACTAAGAAAATCTACTTAAATACAAGAGAGAATCAAGTGAACATTTGGATAATGAAGGCAAACTAATTTTACCAGGTCTTCTCTTAGGCAAAAGAAAAAATAATTATATAAAAAATGCTTCCCATGAATGGGAAGCATTTTTTATTAGAAGTGGTAGATTCATAAACTAAAATACAAGAAAAAAGCCACCGCTCGCCTGGAACATTTGGAGATGAAATAACTCTACCAGACTATTGGGAGGTAGGGATTGGTCCTCAAGATCCCCTTAAGAGAGGTGTAGGGCAAAAGCAGTTCCATC
>Ga0194116_10001068_pt1 | contig 41858 bp, 43 predicted proteins | sample TA2MahsurfametaG_4_FD_148617 | JGI IMG/M metagenome (GOLD analysis project Ga0194116, IMG submission 148617) | Freshwater microbial communities from Lake Tanganyika, Tanzania - TA2015008 Mahale S9 surface | ecosystem: Environmental > Aquatic > Freshwater > Lake | place: Tanzania: Lake... | reverse complement strand
TCCTCAAAGGGGTAGGTCTTGGGTGCCAACAGCTCGAAGCCGTAGTCGTTCACCGATACGGTGATCGTGCTGGCGCGGTGACGGGCGAGCCGCCAAGCCCAGAGGAAGCCGATGCCCTCATGCACGAAGCGCCCCTCAAACGGATACACGAACAGGTGGCTGCCCTCGCGGCTGCGGCAGAGCTCCACCAGTAGTTGATCGCTGCGGGGCAGGCCGGACAGGTTGGCCTGCCGTTCCAGCAGTGGCTCGAGGGCCTGCAGTTCGGGTGTGTCGAGCCTGGCTTCACCAGCCAGGGCCCGCGCGCAGATGTCCACCTCGTCGCGCAGGTGGCGGCTGAGCAGATCCGAGAGCGCCATCTGGCCGCCGGCCCAGGCCGGCACCGTGGAGCTCTTGCGGGTGGTGGCCTTCACCTGGGCGGTCATCTCCCGCAACCGCACAAATTCGAGCTGCCGTCCGGCGAAGAAGAACACATCGCCGGGTTTGAGCCGGCCGATGAAGGCCTCTTCCACATGACCGAGCACCGCGCCGCGCACAAAGCGCACCGTCACCGAGCGATCGGCGGTGATCGTGCCGATGTTGAAGCGATGCAACCGGGCGATCGTTTTGTCGACCACTCGGTAGACATCGCCCTCGCGCACCAGTTTGTGGTAGCGGGGATAGGCGCCCAGGCAGGTGCCGCCATGCTCGAGAAAGGTGAGGCACCACTGCCACTGCGCCTCGCTTAGCGCGCGGAAACTCCAGCAGCTGCGCACCGCGTTGAGTTCCTGTTCCGGCTGCAGACCCGGGCCGCAGGCGAGGCTGGTGAGGTGTTGCAGCAGCACATCCAGGGGGAGCTGCGGCGGCCGGCGGTGTTCCACCAGGCCGTTCTCCAGCCCCCGCCGCATGGCACTTACCTCCAGCAGCTCCAGGGCGTTGGTGGGCATGAACAACACCTGCGACGTGCCGCCCGGGGAGTGGGCACTGCGACCAGCCCGTTGCAGCAGCCGCGCCAGGTTTTTGGCACTGCCCACCTGCACCACCCGCTCCACGGGTTGGAAGTCGACCCCCAGATCCAAGGAGCTGGTGCACACCACCCAGCGCAGCTCGCCGGCCTTCACGCGCGCCTCGATCGCTTCCCGTTCGGCCCGGTCGATGGCGCTGTGGTGGAGGGCCAGGGCGTCCTCCATTTCCGGGCAGGCAAAACGCAGGCATTGGTGCCAGCGCTCGGCCTGGTTGCGGGTGTTGGTGAACAGCAGTGTGCTCACCGCGGGATCGAGGCCCGCCACCAACTCCTCATACATGCGCAGCCCCAGATGGCCGCCCCAGGGGAACCCGTCGATGCTCTCGGGCAGCAGGCTGCGAATCGCCGTGGCCCGCTGAATGTCGGAGGTGATGATCCGGGGTGGTGCTGTTGTGAGCCCGAGCGCTGCCTGCGCGGCCTCCTCGAGGTTGCCGATCGTGGCGCTGATCGCCCAGGTGCGCAGCTGGGGGCGTATCCGCCGCAGCCAGCTCAGGCAGAGCTCGGTTTGCGTGCCCCGCTTGCTGCCCATCAGCTCGTGCCATTCATCGAGCACCACCGCCTGCAGCTGGGCGAACAGCTCCGGTGCCTTGGCGTTGGCCAGCAGCACGCTCAGTGATTCGGGCGTGGTGATCAGGATCTCGGGCGGGGTGCGCAGCTGTTTGCTGCGCTCGTAGGTGGCGGTGTCGCCATTGCGGATGGCCACCCGCAGCGGCCAGCCCATGGAGCTGATCGGCTGCTCGATCGCCAGGGCCAGGTCGCGGCTGAGGGCCCGCAGCGGTGTGATCACCAACAGCCGCAGGCCGCGGATTTTCGGATCGCTCGGTGGCGTCGCCAGCATCTCCGCGATCGGACCCATCACAGCGGCGTAGGTTTTGCCAGAGCCGGTGGGCACTTGCAGCAGGCCGCTCTCGCCCGCCAGGTAGGCCTGCCAGCACTGGCGTTGGAAGGCCATTGGGCTCCAGCCCTGCTGGCTGAACCAGGCCTCGATCGGCGCCAGTGCAGGGCTCATGCCAGCTGCTCCATCAGCGCCCGGGCGCTGGCGAGGCTGTCAGCTTCGCTGGCCGGTTTGTCGGTCCGCCAACGGCTGATGCGCGGGAAGCGCACCGCGAAGCCGCATTTGTGGCGTTTCGAGGGTTGGATGCCTTCAAAGGCCAGCTCGAACACCTGCAGCGGCTCCACAGCACGCACCGGCCCGAAGCGCTCGGTGGTGTGGGCGCGGATCCAGCGATCCAGCTGGCGGATTTCGCCATCGTCGAGGCCCGAGTAGGCCTTGGCGAAGGTCACCAACGCGCCCTCGCCGTTCCAGAGGCCAAAGCTGTAGTCGGTGTAGAGGTTGGCGCGCTTACCGCTACCGGCCTGGGCGTAGAGCAGCACCGCATCCAGCCGCAGCGGCTCGAGCTTGTGTTTCCACCAGTGGCCGCGCTTGCGCCCCACCAGATAGGGCGAGTCGAGGGCTTTGAGCATCAAGCCTTCCGCCCGCTGTGGCCGGGCCTGATCGCGGCGTTCATTCAGCTCGCTCCAGCGTTGGAGGCTCTGGGTGGCGGAGAGGCGCAGTCGCCCCGAGCTTGCGGTGTCGGCTTGCTGCAGCCAGTGCTGATGCAGCTGCTCCAACAGGGCACGCCGCTGCTGCAGCGGTTGCTGGCGCAGATCTGTTCCCTGATGCTCAAGCAGGTCGTAGGCCACAAAGGCAGCCGGACAGTCGCGCTGCAGGCTGCGGCTGGGAGCCTTGCGCCCCAGCCGTCGCTGCAGGCTGGCGAAGGATTCCGGTGCTTCGGCATCGCCATGCCAAACGATTACCTCCCCATCCAGCGCCGTTCCCTGGGGCAACAGCTCTGCCAGGGCGATCAGCTCGGGAAAGGCCTCATTGATCAGTTCCTCGCCGCGGCTCCAGAGGCTGCAGCCACCGGCTCTGTGGATCAGCTGACCGCGGATGCCATCCCACTTCCACTCCAGCTGCCAACTCTCGGGAGACGTGTGCTCCAGCTGGCCCAGCTCCAGGGGACTGGCCAGAAAAAAGGGATAGGGCTTGGCGGATAAATCTTCGCCATGGCCCGCTGCTGCCGTGAGGGCGGCAAAGGCTTCGGCGCTCGGCGTGAATCCACCCATCAATCGGTGTGCCACCAGGGCCTCCTCCAGGCCGGCGCTGCGGGCGACGGCGCGGGTCACCAGCCCGGTGGACACCCCCACCCGAAAGCCACCGCTGAGCAGCTTGTTCACCAGCAGCAACTGATCGGCGGGGAGGCATCGCCAACAGGCCTGCACCGCCTCGGCTTGCTCGTTGCCCTGCAGGGCCGCCAGGGCCGGCAGCCGCTGCTCCATCCACTGGGCCAGAGATTGCTCAAGGCCGGTGCCGGCCTGGTTCGGTGTCGCGGAGCGATCGGGGCGTTGCTGCCATACCAGGGCCACCGTTTCGGCTGAGTCGCCCACCTGGGCGTGGCAGGCCTCGAACAACCACTCCGGTAGCCCGGTGACTGCCAGGCAGATCTCCCGCAGCCGCCGGCCGGTGATCAGGCGCTTGCGCCGTTTGCCCATCAGCAGGGCCAGGGCCCAGGCGGCATCAGCGGCTGGAACGCTCTGGAAATAAGCATTGAGCGCCTCGAGCTTGGCGCTGGTGCTGCTGGTGCCGTCCAGCTGTTGAAACAGCGATGCGAAGGCGTGCATGGCTCAGCTTGCCGGCGCGGTGGCTTGTTCGTCGTCGAAGCGTTCGGCTTCGAAGTGCCCCTCCAGCGGCTCGGCGTTGATCCCCTCCACCTCCCGCAGATACCGCGCCAGCACGTTGCTCTGGCCGTGGGTCACATACACCTGCTGAGCCCGGCTCTCGCGCACGCTCTGCAGCAGTCCGCTCCAATCGGCGTGGTCGCTCATCACGAAACCGCGCCCATAGCCACGGCGGTGGCGGGCACCGCGCACGGCCATCCAGCCGCTCACGAAGCCGTTCTGGGCCTTGGTGAAGCGCCCCAGGCCGCGGCTGCGATGGGCTGCCGGTGGTGCGATCAGGAGGCGTCCGCTCAGATCGGCGCCGCGCTCCAGCTCCGCCAGCGGCCGCGTTGGCGGCATCGCTACGCCCGCCTGGCGGTAGGGCGCCATCAGCCGCTCCACGGCGCCGTGCAGCAGCACTTCGTCGCTCACACCGAGGCGATGCAACTCCGCTAGCACCCGCTGCGCCTTGCCGAAGGCGTAGGCGAACAGCACCGAGGGGCGATCCGGCGCGCTGCGCCACCACGCCAGGATCTCCGCGGCGATCTCGGCGCCGCTCTGCCAGCGGTAGATCGGTAGCCCGAAGGTGGCCTCACTGATCAGCACATCTGCCTGCACCGGCTCGAAGGGCTCGCAGCTGGGATCGGCGCAGCGTTTGTAGTCGCCGCTCACCAGCCAGCTTTCGCCGCCGGCCTCCAGCCGGATCTGGGCGCTGCCGAGCACATGACCCGCCGCATGGAACGACACCCGCGCCGCGCCGATGCGGTGCAGCTGGCCGTAGTCCACCGGCAGCAGCGTGATCTCGGCGCCGAGCCGTTCCCGCAGGATCCCCTCGCTGGCGCCGATCGCCCAGTATTCGCCGCAGCCTGGCCGGGCGTGATCGGCATGGGCGTGGGTGATCAACGCCCGCGGCACCGGCCGCCAGGGATCGATCCAGGCCTGCGCCGCCGGGCAGTAGAGCCCTTCGGGGCTGAGCTGCAGCAGTCCGCCTGGGGCGAGGGGCATCGGCGCTGGGGCTTGTGGAGCGTGGGTAGCGTGTGGTCATGACCAGCCTTGCCGCTATCCGGGAACGGCAGCGCAGCATCCGGCTTGCGCATCTTCGCCAGGGAGTCGCACCGCTCGTGGGCGCCTTTCCGAACGCGAAGGTGTTGCTGTTCGGTTCCCTGGCACGGGGCGACTGGGATGGTTGCTCCGATGTGGATCTGCTCGCGGTTGCGCCTTCCGAGGGGCAAGCGTCTGCGCTGGCCGATGCCCTCCTGACAGCGGGTCTTGGCGATGACGTGATCGCGCTGACCCACAGCCGCTGGCAGCAGTTGCGCTCCGGTGGCGATCCCTACTGGGCGGCTATCGGTCGTGATGCGGTGCCGCTGGAGCCTTTATGACACCGCGTGTTGAGGCCTGGTTTCGCCAAGCCAACAGCGATTTGGCGGTGGCGCGTCTGACGGCAACCGAAGGTTTCCATGCCCAGGCTTGCTATCACGCTGGTCAGGCTGCGGAGAAAGCCTTGAAGGGGTTGCTGCTGGGCTGTGGTGTGGTTCCCCCCTACAGCCACTCGCTCGATCGGTTGTTGGACGTGTTGGGCGAGCAAGGCCTCGACATCACCACGCTCCAGGCCCTGTCCCTGAAGGCCCTGACGCGGATGAGCAGCGAAACCCGCTACCCGCAGGATGAGGAAGCGCCTGTGGATCGCTTTGATGCCCAAGACAGCGATCAGGCCCTGGCGATGGCCACGCGCGTGGTGGCGTTCGCAACGGCCGTGCTGCGGGGCGACGGCGATTCACGCCCACTCCGTTGACGCCCGCCGGCGCCGTTTCTAGCCAGGGGGTGATTCTTCCGGCTGCAGGCCATGGCGCTGAACGATTTCCGCGATGAGCTCGCTGCCACGGCCGCGGCTCTGGCAGCGCCGGGCACAGGCTTGCTGGCGGCGGATGAATCCACCGGCACGATCGGCAAACGCTTCGAGGCCATCGGCCTGGAGAACACCGAGGAGCACCGCCGCTCCTATCGCAGCCTGCTGGCCACCACCGAGGGCCTGAGCGACCACATCTCCGGCGTGATCCTCTACGAGGAAACCCTGTTTCAAGACAGCACAGCTGAGGCCGGCGGCGCTCCGCTCGTGGAGCTGTTTCAGAAGCAGGGAATCGTGCCCGGCATCAAGGTGGATCAGGGGGTGGAGCCGTTGGCCGGCGGCGTGAGCGGCGAGAGCTGGTGCACCGGCTTGAAAGGGCTGGCGGAGCGGGCCGCCCGCTACTACGCCCGAGGCGCCCGGTTTGCCAAATGGCGGGCGGTGCTGCAGATCAGCGCCAACGGCGCCCCTTCCGAGTTGGCGGTGCGCGAGAACGCCTGGGGCCTGGCCCGCTATGCCCGCACGGTGCAGGAGCAGGGTCTGGTGCCGATCGTGGAGCCCGAGATCCTGATGGATGGCGACCATGACATCACCACCACGGCCTCGGTGCAGGAATGGGTGTTGCGCACCACCTATGAAGCCCTGGCGATCAACGGTGTGTTCCTGGAGGGCAGCCTGCTCAAACCCTCCATGACCTGTGCCGGTGCTGCTTGCCCCCAGCAGCCCAGCGCCGAGGAGGTGGGCGACTTCACGGTGCGCACCCTCAGCCGCACCGTGCCCGCGGCGGTGCCGGCGATCCTGTTTCTCAGCGGCGGCCTCAGCGAGGAGGACGCCAGCCTCTGCCTCAACGCCATCAATCAGGTGGCGGCCCAGGGGTTTGCCCCTTGGCACCTGGGCTTCTCCTATGGCCGGGCTCTGCAGCACTCCTGCATCAAGCACTGGGGCGGCACCGATCGGGCGGCGGGGCAGGCGGCACTGCTGGCCCGGGCCCGCGCCAACGGTGCTGCCAGCCGCGGGGTGTACGAGCCCGGCTCGGAACCCTCCGATGACACCAGCCTGTTCGTGGCTAACTACAGCTACTAGCGGCTCATCTCCAGCATCTTCTGGATCGGCGCCAGGGCCCGCTGGCGCATTGCTTCCTCCAGTTCGATCGCCGGGGCCAGGTCGTTGAGGCACTGCCACAGCTTCTCGAGCGTGTTGAGGCGCATGTAGGGGCAGGCGTTGCAACTGCAGCCGTCGGCGCCGGGCACCTCGAAGAACTCCTTGCCAGGCACGGCCTTGCGCATCTGGTGCAGAATCCCGGGCTCGGTGAGCACGATGAAGCCGCTGGCCTCGCTGGCTGCGGCCCGGCGCAGCAGGGCGCTGGTGGAGCCGATGAAATCGGCGTGGTCGAGCAGGTGCTGCTGGCATTCCGGGTGGGCCAGCACTTCTGCTCCGGGGTGTTGAAGCTTGAGCTGCAGCAGCGCCTGCTCGCTGAAGGTTTCGTGCACGATGCAGCTGCCGGGCCAGAGGGTGAGCTCGCGGCCGCTCTGGCGCTGCACCCAGCGGCCGAGGTTTTGATCCGGCGCAAACAGGATCGGCCGATCCGCCGGTAGCTGCTGCACCAGATCCACGGCGTTGCTGCTGGTGCAGATCAGATCGCTCTGGGCCTTCACCGCCGCCGAACAATTGATGTAGCTCACCACCAGGTGATCGGGGTGGCTGGCCCGGAAGGCCGCGAAGGCATCGGCGGGGCAGGCATCGGCGAGGGTGCAGCCGGCCTCGAGATCGGGCAGCAACACCGTTTTGCTGGGGCTGAGGATCTTGGCCACCTCGGCCATGAAGTGCACCCCACAGAACACGATCACCTCGGCGTCGGTGGCGGCGGCCTTGCGGGAGAGCTCGAGTGAATCCCCGATGAAATCGGCGATGTCCTGGATCTCAGGCTCTTGGTAGTAGTGCGCCAGGATCACGGCCTTGCGCTGGCGTTTGAGCTCAGCGATCGCAGCCGGGAGCTGCGCGTGGGGCGGACAACCGTTGCTGGTGTTCTGGGCTGCCGCGAAAACCAAGGGTCTGGCCCTACCTGGTGCAGGATGGCGGAAGCCTAGGCATCCGGTTGGCAGAGCTCCGCATCGCCATTGCCGGAGATTTGCACGGGCAATGGGATCGCAGTGATGAGCAGCTGCTGGAGCAGCTGGCACCGGATGCCCTGCTGGTGGTGGGTGACCTCAGCGATGGACAGCCCCAGATCCCGGCCCGCCTGGCCAAGCTCCAGCTCCCGATGGCCTGCATCCTGGGCAATCACGACGCTGGCCGCGATGCCAGTGGTCGCACCCTGCAACGCCAGCTCGATGCCCTCGCCGACCGTCACTGCGGCTGGAACCTCCGGGAGCTGCACCCACCGGGTGTGGCGGTGGTGGGTGCCCGGCCGGCGAGTGCCGGCGGTGGCTTTCACCTCAACAAGGCCGCGCTGGCGGTGTTCGGGCCGCTCACGCTGCAGCAGTCCGCCGATCGCATCACCGAGGCGGCCCTGCGCGCTGACCCCGCCTTGCCGCTGATCCTGCTGGCCCATTGCGGGCCGAGTGGTTTGGGCAGTGCCGCCGCCGATCCCTGCGGCCGCGACTGGAAACAACCCGCCTGCGATTGGGGGGATCAGGATCTGGCCCTGGCCATTGATCAGATCCGTCGCCATCGCCCCCTGCCGCTGGTGGTGTTCGGCCACATGCACCACCGGCTCAAGCGCGGCCAGGGGGAGCGCCTCAGCCACTGCGTGGATCGAGCCGGCACGGCCTACCTCAACACCGCCTTTGTGCCGCGCCACAGCAGCGATGAACAGGGCCGCCCACTGCGCCACTTCAGCTGGGTGGAATGGCGCGATGGGGCGATCATCGAGCTCAGCCATCGCTGGTATGACCCCGATGGCAGCCTGCGCTATCGCCACACCCTCATGCGCGCTGACGCGCTGCAGCCATGTTGATCGTGGCCTGCATCAGCGGCCACGGCTTCGGCCACGGCTCGCGGGTGGCCGCCGTGCTCACCGCCCTGCATCGGCGCTGCCCCCACTGGCGTTTGGTGCTCTCCACGCCGCTGCCGCCGGCCTTCCTGCAGCTGGCCTTCGGGGATGTTCCGTTTGAACAGCGGCCCTGCCGCTGGGATGTGGGCGTGATTCAGGCCGATGCCCTCGGCGCCGATGCTGCAGCCACCCTGGCGGCGCTGGAGCAGTTGGAGCAGCGCCTGCCCGATCAGATCGAACGGGAGGCCAGCTGGATCCGAGCCCAGCGGCAGCCGGTGCTGGTGCTGGGTGATGTGGCTCCGGCCGCGGCGACCTTGGCGGCCGCTGTGGGGGCGCCGTTGGTGTGGATGGGCAACTTCGGCTGGGATGCCATCTATCGCCCCATGGGCGGCGCTTTTGAGCAGTGGGCTGATCGGGCTCTGGCCGCCTACCGGCAGGGGGATGCGTTGATCCAGTGCCCCTTCGCGATGCCGATGCCGTGGGGGGTGCCCGCCACTCCGGTGGGGCTTACCCCGGGTCGCCCCAGACATCGGCCGGAGCAGTTGCGGCAGCGGCTGGCGTTGGATCAACCCCGCGAGCGACTGGTGCTGGTTGGCTTTGGGGGGCTGGGGCTGTCGCTGGCGGCTGGGTTGTTCGCGCGCTGGCCGGAGCACCACTTTCTGGTGAGTGATCCGGCCCTCTGCGCCGGTGCCGCCAATGTGTCGCTGCTGCCGCCGGATCTGCGGCCGCTGGAGCTGATGCCCCTGTGCGGCCGCATCCTCACCAAGCCGGGCTACAGCACCTTCTGTGAGGCCCTGGCCGCGGATGTTGGCGTGCATCTGGTGCGGCGTGAGGGCTTTGCCGAAGCGCCGGTGCTGGAAGCGGCGCTGCAGAACCACGGCTGGCATCGCCTGTTGGGCCGGGAGCAGCTCGAGCAGGGCGACTGGCAGCTGGATCAACCGCTCGTGCCACCCCGTTGCGGCCCCCTGCCGTTGCATGGCGACGTGGCCGCAGCGGAGGTGCTTTTCGCTACAGCCAGCGGCTGATCTGCAGCAGCTGCTGATAGCTCAATCGCGTAGCAGATCTGCACTTGAATCCCTGTGCTCACTACTGATCTGAATCAGGCAACACAGTTTGTATCAGCGGTAGACGGTTATTGCACTGGCACTAATTCCTTTCCTTCGCGGGTGTTTGTGAGTCAAACTCACCGCATTCAAATGCTAGTCGCACCAGCTACAGCTTCTTGTTGTCAGTGATCAATCGCTCCAGCGATTCATTGATTGCAAAGAAGTTGTTCTTCTCCAAGCTCTTGCCCGACTGGTTGTTTGTAGCTCATCTGGCGCCCTTGCGGTTGCTTTGTGCTGGTCATTGATCAGGAGCTGCAGAACATCCATCGCTCTCACTGCTCATCTGTTTCTTTCAGTTCCAGTGAGATCCCTGTTGTTCCCCTCCGATCACGTTTGGCTTTCTTTCGCTCCACGCCTCGCGTTGTTGCCGCCCTGCACCTGGCTGCGGGTGTTCTGATTGCTGCTCCAGCCCAGGCCGAGAACGCTGCCCATCTGATGGGCCCCCTGCACCTGAGCAGCCCCGCATCCCTGCAGCTGGCCTCGCGTCCGGAAGTGCCACGGCTCTCGGGCTCCACGCCGCGCTCCCAGCTGGCGGTGCTCGGCAGCGTCGATGCCCCCAGCGCTGCGGAGCGCATTGTTCGTTATGCCCTCAGCCCAGAGCGTCGCGCCCTGCTCAACACGATCCGTTATGCCGAGGGCACCTGGGCCCGCGGCGAAGATCACGGCTATCGGATCCTGTTCGGCGGTGGGCTGATGTCCAGCCTGGATCGTCATCCCGATCGGGTGAACTACTCGGGCGGCTACGCCAGTGCTGCCGCCGGTGCCTATCAGTTCATGCCCTTCACCTGGGCCCTGGCCAGCCGCGCCCTGCAGCTGGTGGGCTTCGGCCCGGATGTGCAGGATCAGGCTGCCCTGTTTCTGATCCAGCGTCGCGGTGCTCTGGGCCTGGCGGATGAGGGTGTGTTCAGCCCGGCCCTGGCGGCCAAGCTGGCGCCTGAGTGGGCCTCGTTCCCCACCCTGGCCGGCCGCAGCTACTACGGCCAACCCGTGCAGCGCTACGGCCTGCTACGCGCTTTCTATGAGCGCAACCTGGCGGAGCTGCGTGCCTCAGCCGGCGTTGCCCAGCCGATTGCCCAGCAACCCGCCTGTGAACCGGCGGAGTCGCTGCGCTGCCGCCTAGAGAAGCTGGAGAAGCTCGGCCCCCGCAGCCTCGCCCAGGGCAGCTGAACCAGCCGGCCCTCTGCGGCCCGTTCAGCTTTCGCTGTCGTTCAAACGCTGCTTGCCGATCGTGTTCTGGGCGATCAGATAGGCCGCCACGATGGCGCCCACAAAGCCCAGGGCATTGCGCAGCAGCGGCAGCACATCGGGCGTGCGCGTGATGATCGGCGCCACGCCGAACACGCCGAACAGAATCACCCACAGCGGCGAGAGCAGCAGCACCCAGGCCCACTCCACGCTGTGCTCCGGCTTGCGCGGATAGGCGGCGAAGCCCACGATCAGCCCCCCCAACACTGAGGTGGCCAGGGTGAGCAGCCACTGCTCCTGGGGCAGACCCGGCACAACCTGGCAGCCACCGATCTCCAGGCAGCCCTTCACCGTGTGCAGGGAATCGAGGATGGCGGCGTCCTGGCCGTTGTCGCGCACGTAATACACGTTGCCGAAGCGCGTTTGCAGCTCCACCCAGTAGGTGCGCGGCATCAGCGCAAACAGGGCATCACCCACGTTGAAGTTGAGCAGGTTGCCGCCGCGCTCATCGGCGATCAGCAGCAGGCTGCGCTCATCCAGGCCCCAGAACTCCTTCACCGCCAGGCCGGGGGTGCGGTCGTATTGGGTGAGTACCCGCAGCTTCCAGCCGCTCACTGCCTCGAAATCGTTGAGTTCGGCCTCCAGCGCGGCCCGTTGGTTGTCGGTAAGGATCTTGGCTAGATCGATCACCGGGGTGGGGTGATCGGGCAGCAGGTCGGGGTTGTCGTAGGCCAGTGCCGGCCCAGCGCCCAGGCCCAGCAGCAGCACCAGGCTGAGGATCGCTCCGGTGAACCAGCCCATCACTCGAGCCATCGCGCCTGCTTCAGTGGCCAGCATTCTCCCTGAGTCCATCGCCCGCCCGTGAGCTCTGCCGCCGCGATCGCCCATCCCGCTCCCGCCTGGCTGGTGGAGCGTCTGCGGGTTGCTGGCGGCGCCGTGGCTTTTCGCACCTACATGCAGTGGGCACTGCACGACCCGGAGCACGGCGCCTACGGCAGTGGGCGGTTGCAGGTGGGCCCCCGCGGTGATTTCGCCACCTCGCCCTCGCTCGGCCCCGATTTCGCCGGCCTCCTGGCCCCCCAGATCGCCCAGTGGCTGCAGCAGCAACCCGCCGAGCAACCGCTGGCGCTGGTGGAGGCCGGCCCTGGCGAAGGGGATCTGGCCCTGCAGCTGGCCCAGGAGCTGGCCGGCGGCTGGCCGGAGCTGGCGGCACGCACCACTCTGCTGCTGATCGAACCCAATCCCGGCATGGCGCTGCGGCAACGGGCCCGACTCAGCGCCAGCCCCCTGCCCTGCCGCTGGCTCAGCTGGGAGGAGCTCAGCGCCCAACCGGTGTGTGGCGTTCTGCTGGCCCACGAGGTGCTCGATGCGCTGGCGGTGGAGCGCATCGTGTGGGACGGCACCCTCTGGCGCCGCCAGCAGGTGGGCCTGCACGAGGCTGCCGATGCCCAGCCCTCGCTGCGGCTCGAGCCCGGCGACCCCCTGGCTCCTCCCGAGCTCGCCCAACTCGACACCCTGGGACTGCTTGAGCCAGGCCTGCAGCGCCCCGCGGGCTGGTGCACCGAACTCCATCCCGAGCAAGCCCCCTGGCTGGAGCAGGCCGCAGCGGGCCTGGGCGCCGGGGTGTTGCTGGTGATCGATTACGCCCACGAGGCCTGGCGCTATTACGCCCCCCAGCGCAGCCAGGGCACCCTGATGGCCTACCGGCAGCAGCAGGCCAGTGCCGATCCGCTGCGTGATCCCGGCCACTGGGATCTCACGGCTCACCTCTGCCTTGAAAGCCTGGAGAGCGCTGCCGCCGGCGCCGGCTGGCAGCCCCTGGGCCAGCGCCGCCAGGGGGAAGCGCTGCTGGCCTTGGGCCTGGCGCAGCGGCTACATGGCCTGCAGCAGCAGGCTGGCGCCGGGCTCGATGCCCTGCTGGCTCGCCGTGAGGCGCTGCTGCGGCTGGTGGATCCCCACACCCTCGGTGATTTCCGCTGGGTGGCCTTCGAACGGGCGGCTGCGGCTGCTGGCGGCGCCGCCTGCGACACCTTGTTTCTGCAGGATCCACCCCTCGCCTGAGGGCGGCATCCTGCGAACAACTGCGCCCGCTGGATGCTCGAGGCCGATGCGCTCCCCGATGGTTTCGAACCGGCGCCGGCTGATCTGCTGCGCCAGCGCCTCACCAGTGGTCGCGGGCGCCTGGCGGTGATCCTGGCCACCACCTCGGTGTGGGTGATGGATCTGCTGCTGGCCAGGCACCTCGAGCGCGATCAGGTGATCGCCCCGGCCCTGAAGGGGGTGGTCACGGCTGTGGAGCAGGCGGGCACGCTGCTGTTTGTGGTGGTCACCGTGGGGCTGATCACCGCCCTGCTGCGCGGCCATCGCCGTGCCCTGTTTCGCTGGGGCCTGGTGTATCTCTGCTTCTCGGTGCTGCAGGTGATCGCCAATGTGGGGGCGATGATTTTCACCGCCGGTCACCATCAGGGCGGAGGGCTCACCAGCCTCTGGGATGTGGCGGCGGTTTACATGGAGAGCGTGCTCGTCTTCATGTTCATCTACGTGTTTCTGGATGTGAGCACCCCGGGAGGCGCGTTTGTGTGGCCCAGCCGTGATGGCCAGCCCGCGCCGGTGCCTCACCTGATCGACTATCTGTTCATTTCGCTGAATGTGAACTCCACCTACGGCCCCACCAGTGAGGCCCTGGTGTCGCGGCCCACCAAGCTGGTGATGGCGTTGCAGGTGCTGCTGGCGATCCTGATCCTCACCGTGCTGATTGCCCGGGCGGTGAGCTCAATCAGCTGAACGCTGCAGGGCGGAGAGCACCTGGGGGCTGCTCACATCGCTGCGGATCTCCACCGAGCCAAGGCCGGTGGGCAGCACAAAGCGCACATGGCCATCGCGCACCTTCTTATCGCCCTGCAGGCACTCGAGCACCGCCGCTGGATCAAGGGCCGGCCAGCGCAAGGGCAGGCCGGCGGCGGCGATCACGGCCCGCTGGCGGCGCTGATCCTCGGCGCTCCAGAGCCCCAGCTCCAGGGCTAATTCGCCGGCGGCCACCATGCCGATCGCCACGGCTTCGCCATGCAGATAGGTGCCGTAGCCGCAGAGGGCTTCCACCACGTGGCCGAGGGTGTGGCCGTAATTGAGGATCGCCCGCAGGCCGCCTTCGCGTTCGTCGGCTGCCACCACCTTCGCTTTGGCCGCTGCTGAGCGCTCCAGGATGCTCTGCAGCAGCTCGCCGGGCAGGGTGTCCATGGCGGCCAGGCGATCGCCGGCGCTCTCCAGCTCGCTGAACAGCGCCGCGTCGCCGATCACGCCGTATTTGATCACCTCCGCCATGCCGGCGCGGAATTCACGCGGCGGCAGGGTGGCCAGGGTGTCGGGGTCGATCAGCACCAGCCGCGGCTGGTGAAAGGCGCCGATCAGGTTTTTGCCGCCCGGGTGGTTCACGCCGGTTTTGCCACCGATCGAGGCATCCACCATCGCCAGCAGGGTGGTGGGCACCTGCACCACGGCGATGCCCCGCAACCAGGTGGCGGCGGCGAAGCCCGCCATGTCGCCCACCACACCGCCGCCGAGGGCAACGATCAAGGAGCCCCGCTCCAACTTGCGCGCAAAGGCGGCGTCGTGAATCTGGGCCACGGTGGTGGGGTTTTTCTGGTCCTCCCCCGCCTCGATCACCAGCAGGCTGGCGTTGAAGCCGGCTGCCGTGAGACTGTCGAGCGCGGTGGCGCCGTAGTGGGCGTTCACCACGGGATTGGTGACCACCAACACCTTGGTGCCGGCCTTGATCCCCTGGCCCAGGATCTGGCTCCCCAGGCTGGCCAGCCCACCGCGACCGATCACCACCGGATAGGGATTGGCGCTTAGCGCCACCTCGATGGTGCGGATCGCGGCGGCCGTGGCGCTCATGGAACAACGCTGCTGTCGCTCGAGGCTATCGGTCGCCTACGCAACCGCCGTGAGCACGTCAAGCAGTGCTGTGCCATAACGCTCGAGCTTGGCGCTGCCGATGCCGCTCACCCCGCCGAGCTCCGCCAGCGATGTGGGGCGCACCGCCGCCAACTCCACCAAGGTGCGGTCGTGAAACACCACATAGGGCGGCACGCCCTGCTCACGGGCCTGGTCGCGTCGCCAGGTTTTGAGCGCCAGCAGCACTGGGTCGTTGGCCTCCATGGCGCTGGCATGTCCGGCCGCCGCGGTGCCAGCGCTGCGGCGCCGCTGCTCCTTGGCCGGCGGCGGCAGCACCAGCACCAGCTCCCGCTCGCCCCGCAGCAGCGGTTGCACCAGCTCGGCGGCCCCGAAGCAGAGCCCGCCCTTGGCCTCCGCCGGCGACTGCAGCGCCCCGAGGCTCACCAGCTGGCGCAGCAGTGCCCGCCACTGGCCGCGATCCAGCTCCTTGCCGATGCCATACACGCTCAGCTGGTCGTGGCCGAGGCTGCGGATCCGTTCGGTGTTGCCGCCGAGCAGCACATCCACCACGTGGGCTGATCCGAAGCGCTGGCCGGTGCGGTACACCGCCGAGAGCGCTTTCTGGGCAGCCACGCGGCAGTCGCTGCCTGCCTGGGGCTCGAGGCAGCCATCGCAGTTGCCGCAGGGTTCGGCCAGGGTTTCACCGAAGTGGCGCAGCAGCAGCTGGCGGCGGCAACCGCTGGCTTCGCTGTAGGCGATCAGCGCCTCGAGCTTGCCGTGTTCGATCCGTTTCTGCTCCTCGCTGGCGCCGGAGTCGTCGATGAAACGGCGCAGCTGCGGAATGTCGCCGGCGCCATGGGCCATCCAGGCCACGGCCGCCAGTCCGTCGCGGCCGGCCCGGCCGGTTTCCTGGTAGTAGGCCTCGAGGCTCTTGGGTAGATCCACGTGGGCCACGAAGCGCACGTCGGGTTTGTCGATGCCCATGCCGAAGGCGATCGTGGCCACCACCACCACGCCGCTGCCCAGTCGGAACCGCTGCAGCGCCTGGCGCCGCGCCTCGGCCTCCAATCCCGCGTGATAAGGGATCGCGTCGTAGCCCGCCGCCTTCAGCTCGGCCGCCAGGCGATCCACGCGGCTGCGGGAGCGGGCATACACGATTCCCGATTCACCGCGATGCTCCGCCAGGAACTGCAGCAGCTGGCCGTTGCCGGCCTGCTTGTGGCGCAGCAGGTAGCGGATGTTGGGGCGATCAAAGCTGGCCAGGAACACGGCGTCATGCTCGAGTCCCAGCCGTTCGCGGATGTCGCTCTGGGTGCGCGGATCGGCGGTGGCAGTGAGGGCCAGGCGCGGCACCTGCGGGAAGCGCTTGGCCAGCTGATCGAGCTGGCGGTATTCCGGCCGAAAATCATGGCCCCACTGCGAGACGCAGTGGGCTTCATCGATCGCGAACAGGCTGATGGCGCTCTGGCCTGCCCCAACACGCTCCAGCAGATCCCCGCTCAGCAGCCGCTCCGGCGACACGTAGAGCAGCTGCAGCTCACCCGCCTGCAGCTGCCGCCACACCGCGCTGGCCGCCTCAGCCTCTAACCCCGAATGCAGCGCTGCCGCTGCAATCCCCAGCTGCTGCAGCGCCTCCACCTGGTCTTGCATCAGCGCGATCAGCGGCGAGATCACCACCGCCAGCCCCGGCCGGCACAGGGCCGGCACCTGATAACAGAGCGATTTGCCCCCACCGGTGGGCATCAGCACCAGCCCGGAGCCGCCGCTGATCACGTGGCGCACGATCGCCTCCTGCGGGCCGCGGAAGCTGGCGTAACCGAACACCCGCTGCAGCACCTCTACCGGATCGCTGCTCGACATCCGCTCGCTGACTGATCGGAAATGATCTCCCACAATGGCGCGATCACGGCTGGCTGCATGTCTGAGGCTTCCCCCCGCACTGCGAGCGCTGCATCGAGTGCAACGGCCTGGGGATTTCTGACGCCCGGGTTGGTGTTGATCGGCCTCTCGGTGTTGATCCCGGCGGCGATGGCCCTGGTGATGAGCTTCACCCAGAGCGGCCTCGATGTGAGTGAGCCGCTGCGGTTTGTGGGGCTGGCCAACATCCGGCGCCTGCTGGCCGACCCGATGTTTTTCAAGGTGCTCGGCACCACCCTGCTCTATCTGGTGGGTGTGGTGCCGCCGGTGGTGCTCGGCTCGTTGGGCCTGGCGGTGCTGGTGAATCGCCAGCTGCCGGGGATTCACTGGTTCCGCGCCGCCTTCTACACACCGGTGCTGGTGTCGATCGTGGTGGCGGCGATCGCCTTTCGTTGGCTCTACGCCGAAACCGGCCTGATTAACGGTTGGCTGAGCGCGCTGATGCGCGACGGTTGGCTGAGCGCGCTGCTGCCGGCTGGGTTTGAACCGATTGGCTTCCTCACCAATCCGCTGCTGGCGCTGCCCTCGGTGATGGTGGTCACCCTGTGGAAGGGCCTCGGCTACTACATGGTGATCTTCCTGGCGGGCTTGCAGGGGATCAGCGCCGATCTGTATGAGGCCGCCGAACTCGATGGCAGCGAGGGTTGGCGCAAACACCTCGACATCACCCTGCCGCTGCTGCGCCCCTACGTGACGCTGGTGGCTGTGATCTCGGCCATCGCTGCCACCAAGGTGTTTGAGGAGGTGTATCTGATGACCCAGGGCGGTCCGGCGGATGCCACCAAAACACTTGTGTATTACGTGTATGACCAGGCGTTTGCCGAGCTGGAGATCAGCTACGCCTGCACGGTGGGCCTGGCCCTGTTTGTGATCGTGCTGCTGCTGAGCCTGGTGCGCTTCGCCTTCGCCGGCGACCAAGGTTTCAGCTGACCCACTGCAGCGCGGTTGTGCTCAGAAGGATGCGACATTGATTCATTGAGCACTCGCGCGCATGGGCGCTGCCACATCGATCGGAATCGTGGGCGGCGGCCAGCTGGCCTGGATGCTCGCTGAGGCCGCCCGCCGCCGTGGCGTTGAGCTGCACGTGCAAACCCCCGGCGCCCAGGATCCCGCCGTGGCCCTGGCCAGCAGCGTGGTGCACGCGGAGGTGCGCGATGTGCAGGCCACCCGGGAGCTGGCCAGCCGCTGCAGTGCCATCAGCTTTGAAAACGAGTGGGTTGATCTCGAGGGCCTCAAGGCCCTGGCGGCGGATGGGGTGCCATTCGTGCCTGATCTGGAGGCGCTGCGGCCGCTGGTGTGCAAGCGCAGCCAGCGGGAGTTGCTGCAGCGGCTCAATCTCCCCTCCCCGGCCTGGTTCCCCCTGGCGCAGGTGCATGAACCGCCGCCGCAGCAACAGGCCGACCCCGACGCCGCGGCCGAATCCACCAGCACCCCACCTGCCCCGAGCGGGCCTGCTTTGCCCCAGGGCTTTGCCTATCCCCTGATGGCCAAGGCGGCCAGCGGCGGTTACGACGGCAAGGGCACGGAGGTGCTGCGCAGCGACACCGACCTGGAGCAGCTGCTGGCCCAGGTGGATGCCGAGGGCTGGATCGTGGAGGAGTTCGTGAGCTTCGAGCTGGAGCTGGCGGTGGTGGCCGCCCGCGACAGCCTTGGGGAGGTGGTGTGCCTGCCGGTGGTGCAGACCCATCAACACCAGCAGGTGTGTGATTGGGTGCTCGCCCCCTATCAGGCGCCCCATGCCTTGCAGCAGGCCGTGCGCAACATCGCCGCCTCGCTGCTCACCTCGCTCAACTACGTGGGCGTGCTCTCGATTGAGCTGTTCTACGGGCCGCGGGGGCTGCTGATCAATGAGCTGGCGCCCCGCACCCACAACTCCGGCCACTATTCGATCGAAACCTGCGATCTCAGCCAGTTCGATCTGCAGCTGCTCTGCGTGGCGGGGCAGACCGTGGCCGAGCCGGAGCTGGTGGCGGCCGGTGCCCTGATGGTGAACCTGCTGGGTTTCGAGGAGCGGGTCGCCGACGATCCCGATTCCAGCTACGCCAGCCAGCGTGAGGCTCTGGCTGGCCTGGCCGATGCCCACCTGCATTGGTATGGCAAAGCGGGGTCGTCGCTGGGCCGCAAGCTGGGCCATGTGACCCTGCTGCTGCACCAGGACGATCCGGTGGCCCGCCGCGCTGAAGCGATGCAACGGCTCGAGCAGGTGCGGCAGATCTGGCCCCTGCCGCCGGGGCCTGATCCGGCGCAACCGTCCTAGGATTTTCGCGGACTGCTGTGTTGGTGACTGCCTTCTACAGTTTTCTGATCTGACTCCCTTTTCGACTTGGGGCGTCTGTCGCGACAGTGCCGTAAACCGGCCTCGTAGCCGGAAACGAAGCTTCGCTTTGACTCCCCTTCTGGTTTATCCAGGTCGGAATCTGGGGCAGAACGGCACAGCGGTTCACCCTTTTCCTGGCTTCAGCGGCTCAGGGCCTGGTCGATGCGTTGCTCCAGGGCCGGGGCATCGAGGCCGGTGACCACGAACACCTCCTGGGCGCTGCTGCCGCGGCGGGCCACCAGCTTCCAACCGCCGGTGATCGGTGTGGAAACGCGCAGGCGCAGTTCGGGGGCGCGGCCCCTCACGCGGGCGATCACCGCCGGGGTGATCGTGTCGATCGCCGGATCCCGCACCAGGCGCTTCAGCAGTGGGATCAGCCCTTCCAGGTAGGTGCTGTGGGTGATCACCAGCCGACCCATGGCTGCTGCAGGTGGTCGTCAACCCTAGACATCCCTGCTAGACCTTTGATCCCCTGATCAGCTGAGATGCACGAGCACCTGCGGCGCGAGCTGTTGCGGCAACTGGGTTCTCACTCCCAGCTGATCTCGCTTGAGCAGCAGGGGGATCGGCGGGTGCGGGGCCTGGCGGTGTGCTCGGGCCGGATCCTCAGCTACGTGCTCGATGCCCAGTCGCAGCGGCTGAGCACCAAGCCTCTGTTCAACCTGCTGCTGCACAGCCGCGCTTAGCAGCGCTCCACCGGCGCCATGGTGAGGCCTTCGGCCCCCAGTTGCTGGTGGTAGAGCTCCGCCTGCTCCAGCGGACCGCTCCACACCACGGCGGATCCCTGGCCATCGATCTGATGGGCCAGCTCCCAGGCGCGGTCGGGCTGCATGGCGGGGATGTAGCGCACCAGCACCTCCACCACATGCTGAAAGGTGTTGTGGTCGTCGTCGAGCACGATCACGCGGCCGTTGGGGTAGGGGGCTTCCACCCGCTGCCGCTCCTTCACCGCCTGTTGTGCCATCTGATCACAAGCCGCATGGGCGCTTCAGTCTGGCCCCCAGCGCTGGCTAAACTCCTGGCACATTTGCAACAGCACCATGCTGGTCACCGTGGGTTGGGCCGCCCTCTGCGCCGTCTTCACCTTCTCGATCGCCATGGTGGTGTGGGGTCGTAACGGCGACGGTTCCATCAACTTCTGAGCGTGAGCGACGTTGTTGTCGGTGGCCTCACGCTCAACAACGTGTTGGCCATCCTTGCGGCCTCGCTGCTCGTGTTTGTGAGCGGCGGGGTGATCTATCTCTCCACCATCGAGTGGCGCGATCGCCGGCGTCGACAGCAGCCGGTTCAGCTCAGTGGCAGCAGTAAGGCCCGTGGCAGCGTCAAGCCCAAGGCCCTGCGCTGAGCTCGGTCGCTGGTTCGAGCCCTGGGCTTGGAGCCAGGCCGGCCAGGTGCTGGCTCCGGAGCCTGGCCCCGATGCCGCGGCCGCTCCCTCGCTGGCCTGGTCACCGGAGCTTCAGGCCCGGCTGCAGGCCGCGTTGGAGGTTGATCCTCTGAGCCCGGAGGCCACGAGTCTGGCTGAAGCGCTCCTGCGCCAGCCCCCTGGAGAGGCCCTGCGCGCTCAGGCCGATGCCCTGCGCGCACAGCTGGTGGGGGACACGGTGACCTATGTGGTGAACCGCAACCTCAATTTCACCAATCACTGCCTGCAGCACTGCAGCTTCTGCGCCTTCCGCCGTGATGCCGGCGAGGCCGGGGCCTTCTGGCACAGCTTTGACACCCTGCAGCAGCGCGCCGCTGAAGCGCAGCGCTGGGGTGCCACCGAGCTCTGCATCCAGGGCGGCCTCAACCCCGAAGCACGCCTCAACGGCTCGGCTCTCGCCTACTACCAGGCGTTGTTAACGGCGCTGCTGCAGGCGGCCCCCGGTGTGCACCTGCATGCCTTCTCCCCCCAGGAGCTGCTGTTCATCGCTGAGCAGGATCAGATCCCGCTGCAGGCGGTGATCGAGGCGCTGCGGGCAGCGGGGCTGGGCTCGATCCCGGGCACGGCTGCGGAGGTGTTGAGCGAGCCGGTGCGGCGTCTCCTCTGCCCCGAGAAGATCACCGCCCGCCAGTGGTGCGCGGTGATGCTGCAGGTGCATCGCAGCGGCCTCGCCAGCACGGCCACGCTGATGGCGGGACATCTGGAGGGTCCATCGGATCGTGCGGCTCATCTGCTCACCCTGGTGGCTCTGCAGCAGGCGGCCTGGCAGCATCAACAGGCTGGCTTCAGCGAGTTTGTGCTGCTTCCCTTCATCGGCGCCCAGGCCCCGGCGGCCCTGCGGCAGCGCGTGGGGCGCGATCAACCCGACACGGCGGCGATGCTGGCGCTCACCGCCCAGGCGCGCCTGCTGCTGGGCCGCTGGCTGGTGAACCACCAACCGAGCTGGGTGAAGCTCACCCTCGCCGGTGCCACCGAAGCGCTGCGCTGGGGCTGCAACGACCTGGGCGGCACCCTGATGGAAGAGAGCATCACGAGCATGGCCGGTGCCCTGGGCGGCACGATCCAAACCCCGCAAGCCCTGTGCGCCGCGGCTGGCAGCCTGGCCCGCCCGGTGCGTGAGCGCACCACCCTCTACGGCCCGGTGGCAGCGTGCGTCTGAAGGAGCTGCCGCTGCGGGTCACGGCCCTCACCACCGCGGCCCTGGTGGTGCTGCCGGCGGCCGTGTTGCTGCTGTTGCCGCGGCGGCCGGCCCAGGGGCTCGATCGCCTGCTTCCCTACGCCGCCCTGCTGCAGAGCTTCACCGCCCAACCGGCCCAGCTCCCCCCGGCCCTGTGGCAGCAGCGGCTCGGCCCCGTTGCTGCGCAGCGCCAATGGCGCGGGCAGCGCCGGCTCTGGTGGCAGTTCTGGGGCCCCCATGGCGATGCCGGTGCCTATCTGGTGTTTCCGGCGGTGGCTGGACAACCGCCACTGCCGGATGCCCTGCCGGATGCCCTGCGGGTGGACGCTCTGGTGGTGGTGGCCCCCAGCCCCCTGGCCCGCCAGCTGCTGCAGGAACAGCTGAAGCTGCGCCGCCGTGCCCCTCGCGGCCTCGATCAACGCTGCAGCCTGGCGCTGCAGCAACGGGAAGCCGTGCACTGGAACGGCGTGGCCCTCGCCCAGATGCTCGGCCCCCTCTCGCCGCTGGCCCTGAGCCTGCAGCAGGGTTGTTTGGTGTTGCGCAGCGAGGGCAGCGCGCTGCTTTGGCAGGGCGAGGCTGATGCCAGCACCGATGCCCTGCAGGCGGCCCCCACCCCGATCGCCGTGCCCCCAACTCCCGACCGCCGCGCCCCAGCGCTGCTGGAGCTGCGCGGCCCACGCCTGGAGCTGCTGCTGCGAGGGCTGTTGAGCACGGCGTTGCTGCGGGATGCTCTGGCCCAGCGCTATGGGCTCGGCGCGGAACAGCTGCGCCGGCTGCAGGGCTCTCCCTTCGCGCTCCAGCTGCGCAGCCAAGCGCAGGGCCCCTATCGGGCCGGGCTCGATCTGGTGGTGCGCCTGCCTGGGGAGCGCCAGCTGTGGGATCGTTGGCTGCTGGATCTCAGCCGGGCGCTCACGGATCAGGGTCTGGCCAGCAGCCAGCCGGCTCCGGGCCTCACCCTCTGGAGCCGGGAGGATGGCGAGGCCGTGGGCGGCTGGCGCCGTTTGGGTAGCGATTGGCTGCTGCTCTTCCTCGGGCCCAGCCCAACACAGACGCCCGGCTGGCCGGAGCCTGGCCTGGATCGCTGGCAACTGAGTCTGCAGCCCACAGCACTCGAGGCAACCGGCTTGCTGCCCTCCGGCCTGCCGCTGGTGGTACAACGCGCCCAGCGGCTGGTGCTGCAGGGGCAGGGGGCCGGTCAGTCGGCCCTGGCTGGACGCCTGGAGCTCAAGTAGGGCTCGCTTCGTTGGCGGCCCGTTCGCGGCGGCGACGTTCGGCGGCGAGGGTTTCCTCCATCAGTTCCACGGCCTGGCTCATTTTTTCGATGTTTCCGGCGTAGAGGCTGAGGTCTTTGTCCACGCGGTCTTTGATCAGACCCATGGCCTCGCCGATCTCATGGGCGGCGCTGCGCAGCGCCTGGGGATCCATGGCCTCGGCGCCCTGGGCGCTTTGCAGCAGGCTGAGCAGACCCACTGCCACCAGGCGTGAGTAGTGGAAATCCGGGCGCTGCACGCCCTGCAGCAGGCCTGCAATCAGGGCGGGAGCACCCTCGCCGCGGTTGGAAAGCCAGCCCTTCACCTCCTCCACGCTGTGGTGCCCCACGGCCGTGCGGGCCTCATCGGCGAGGGCGCGCAGCTTGGCGCCGTCGAAGCCATTGGCGCTGCAGAGGGCCAGAAACAGGGGCTGGCGCTGTTCGGCCGGGCGGTAGCCCTCCGAGAAGCTGTCGAACACCTGGGTGAGGCCGGCGGCAAACAGCCCATCGGCTGCAAACCCCTTCTGGTGGCTGAGCAGATGCAGTTCCACCAGCAGCTCGTCCACGAGCCGGCGGTAGAGGGGCGCGATCACATACGGGAAGGCGCTGTGAAAGGCCCGCTTGCTGTCGGCAACGGTGAGGCTGACGCTCACGCTCGGATGGCTGAAGTGCGTGGACCCTAGCTCGCGGGGATCGCTGATCTCGGCTGAAGATCAGTAGGATCCGGTCAGCTGCAGCGCCACCCGTGTCGATGATCCCGATCGTGATCGAAGAGTCGGGCCGGGGTGAGCGCGCATTCGATATCTATTCCCGGCTGCTGCGCGAGCGGATCATCTTTCTGGGTGAGCCCGTAACCTCGGAATCCGCCAACCGGATCGTGGCTCAGCTGCTCTTCCTGGAAGCGGAAGACCCTGAGAAGGACATCTACCTCTATATCAACTCCCCCGGCGGCTCCGTCTACGACGGCCTGGGCATCTTCGATACGATGCAGCACATCAAGCCCGACGTGCACACCGTGTGCGTGGGTCTGGCCGCTTCGATGGGTGCGTTCCTGCTCTGTGCCGGCGCCAAGGGCAAGCGCAGCAGCCTCACCCACTCGCGGATCATGATCCACCAGCCCCTGGGCGGTGCCCGCGGCCAGGCCAGCGACATCCGCATCCAGGCCGATGAGATCCTCTACCTCAAGAAGAAGCTCAACCAGGAACTCGCCGACCGCACCGGTCAGCCCCTGAGCCGCATCGAGGAAGACACCGACCGCGACTTCTTCATGTCGCCGGTGGAAGCAGCGGAATACGGCCTGATCGACAAGGTGATCGACAAGCGCCCCGTTCGCGCCGTCTGATTTGGGCCGCCAACGCGGTGAGCCCGGCGCCCGCCCCGGTGGCAAGGGGCTGCCACCCAGTCAGCGCCCCAGCAAGGTCTGCCCTGTGTGTGGCAGGCCTTTTTCATGGCGCAAGAAATGGGCCGCCGTGTGGGAGCAGGTGATCTACTGCTCCGATCGCTGTCGGGGGCAGCGTTGAGCTCCCATGAAAAAGCCCGCACGGGGTGCGGGCTCGGGGTGATGTGAGTTGAGGGCTTAGGCCTGAGCAGGCTCAGGTGCAGGCTCGCTATCGCTGAGGAAGGGGGAGAAGCGCTCCTTTTCCGGGATGGCGGTGAATTCGCCCACGATGGCGCGGAACTCGTCGCCATCGAGGCTTTCCTTCTCGATCAGCACGTCGACAACGCGATCCATGCAGGCCCGGTGTTCGGCCACGAGCTTCACGGTTTCCTCGTAGCAGTTCTGCACGATCTGGCGAACGGCCAGGTCGACGCGGGCGGCGGTGGCATCGGAGCCATCGCTGCGGGTCATCAGATCACGGCCAAGGAACACTTCCTGGTTGCCGGCTTCCAGAGACAGCTGGCCCACTTCGCTCATGCCGAAGCGGGTGACCATCTGGCGGGCAATCGAAGCCACCTGCTGGATGTCGCCACCGGCACCGGTGGTGACTTCGGCGTGGCCGAACACCACATCCTCAGCGGCGCGGCCACCGAGGGCGCCCATGATCCGGGCGCGCAGCTGGGCGCGGCTCACCAGCATCTGCTCCTCATCGGGGGAGAACCAGGTGAGGCCCTGGGCCTGGCCCCGGGGGATCAGGGTGACCTTCTGCACCGGGTCGTGGGCTTTCACCAGGGTGCCCACCAGGGCATGGCCCACCTCGTGGTAGGCGATCAGGCGCTTACTGCGACCATCGGTGAGTGGTTTGCCCTCCATGCCGGCGATGATCCGGTCCACGGCGTCGTCGATCTCGGCGAGGCTGGTGGCCTCCTTGCGGCGGCGGGCGGTGAGGATCGCTGCTTCGTTGAGCAGGTTGGCCAGGTCGGCACCGGAGAAGCCGGGGGTGCGGCGGGCGATCGCCTCAAGGCTCACGTCGTCGGCGAGCTTCTTGTCGCGGGAATGCACCTTGAGCACCGAGAGGCGGCCCTTGATGTCGGGCACATCCACCTGCACCTGGCGGTCGAAACGACCCGGGCGCAGAAGCGCCGAATCGAGCACGTCGGCCCGGTTGGTGGCGGCAATGATGATGATGCCGCTATTGCCCTCGAAGCCGTCCATCTCGGTGAGGAGCTGGTTGAGGGTCTGCTCCCGCTCGTCGTTGCCGCCGCCCACACCGGCGCCGCGCTGACGGCCCACGGCGTCGATCTCGTCGATGAAGATCAGGCAGGGGCTGTTTTCCTTAGCGCGTTTGAACAGATCGCGCACGCGGCTGGCGCCGACGCCCACGAACATCTCCACGAATTCCGAGCCGGAGAGGGAGAAGAAGGGCACGCCGGCCTCGCCGGCGATCGCTTTGGCCAGCAGGGTTTTACCGGTGCCGGGAGGGCCCACCAGCAGCACGCCTTTGGGGATCTTGGCGCCCACGGAGGTGAAGCGCTCGGGGGTTTTGAGGAAGGTGACCACCTCCTGGAGGTCTTGCTTGGCCTCTTCCACACCGGCCACGTCGTCGAATTTCACGCCGGTTTCGGCTTCCATGGCGAAGCGCGCCTTGGTTTTGCCGAACTGCATCGCCTGGCCGGGGCCACCGGGCATGCCATTACCGCGGCGCGCCAGGAACACCAGCACGCCGATCAGCAGCAGCGGGAAGAGCAGGTTGCCCAGCAGGCCCAGGGCCGGAGGGGCCTGGCGGGGGGGATGAATGTCGAAGCTGATGCCCTGGTTCTTGAGGTTGTTCACCAGCTCAGGAGCCAGACCGGGCAGGTCAACGCGCAGACGCTGCACCCGGTTGTCGAGGTCGGGGTCCACCGCTTCCACCACGGCGGTGCGGCCACCATCAAAGATGTCGACCGCGGTGACCCGGCCAGCATCCACGTAGTCGAGGAAGCGGCCGTAGCTCATGCGGGCCACGGCCGCGTTGCGGGGAGCAACGGTGGGGCCACTGGGCGCGGCCAACCGACCACCGCCGTTGCCCAGCACTTGCCAACCCAGGAACAGTGCAACCCCAATGGGCAGCACCCAGAGGGCGATGGTGCGCCAGCGCTGATTCATGGCCGCCTCAGAAGCAGGTGGAGATGTTTACAAGTGTAAAGCGAGCCCTGCTCCGGCCGGGGATTTGCCGGGCTGCGGCTCTCATTCAGGAGGCCTGCTGCCAGAGCGGCTGGGCGTCATGAACGGCGGCCAGGGATGCGCCCTGCGGCTCGCTGGTCGGCTGGTCGCTGGTTGCCTCTTCGCTGCCTGCTGCTTCGATGCTCAGGTCTTCAACGCTGAGGCTCTCGCGCAGCTCCGCGCCGCCGAGGCCGTGGGTCCAGATCTGCACCACCGATTGGGCCGGGGCCAGGAAGCTGAGCAGCTCAAACGGAAACACCACCCGTTCGAGAAAAAACTCCTCGGGGCCGATGCAGCGCACGATCACCATGCGGTCGCTGCTGTTGTGGTAGCCACAGGTGAGCTGCGCCAAGAGAAGGTGTGCTGAAACAGCCCACCATCAAGCCACCGCGCGATCGGCCGAATGGTCTCAGTTGAAACCGTTTTGAATGCCGCCCGGCTTTTTCCGCTTTTCTTTCGTTTTGCGCCGCCAATCTGTGCCTACAGGCTACGCAGCGCCGTGATTGGATCGAGCCGCGCCGCCCGCCGCGCCGGCAGCACGCCGAACACCAGGCCGATCGTGCCCGAGAGCCCCACGGTGATCAGCACGCTGGCGCCGCCGATGGCGGCCGGCAGGGGTGTGAGGGCGGCCACGGCGGCCACGGCCGAGAGGCCAAGGGCGCTGCCGATCACGCCTCCAAGGCTGGAGAGCACCAGTGCCTCCACCAAAAACTGGGTGAGCACATCGCTGCTGCGGGCCCCGATCGCCTTGCGCAGGCCGATCTCGGAGGTGCGCTCACTCACCGACACCAACATGATGTTCATGATCCCGATGCCGCCCACCAGCAGGGAGATGGCGCCGATTGCCCCCAGCATCAGGGTGAGGCCGCCGGTGATCGTGCCCACGATCGAGAGCGCATCCTTCTGGGAGCGCACGGCGAAGTCGTCCTCCCGCAGGATGTTGTGGCGCTGGCGCAGCAGGTTGGTGATCTGAAACTTGGCGGCGCCGGTGCTGGCTTCATCGCGCGCTTCCACGCTGATGAAGTTGAGACTGACGCCGTAGGTGGGATCACGGCCCGAGAGCTTGCTCACCATGGTGGAGAGCGGGATGTAGGCGGCTTCGTCCTGGTTCTGGCCGAACACCGCTCCCTTCGGCGCCATCACCCCGATCACCTCGAAGCTCTGGTCGCGGATGCGCAGCTGCCGGCCGATCGCCGAACCCGGTGGCAGCAGCTTCTCGCGCAGGTCGGGGCCCACCACCACCACATTGCGGGCGCCGTCGAGATCGCGTTGGTCGATGAAGCGGCCCTGGGCCACCTCGAATCGGCGGACGGTGAGGAAGTCGGGCGTGATGCCCGACACGGTGGCGCTGGAGCTCTTCGCTCCCGACTGCAGCACCGCGCTGAGGGTGATCTGGGGCACCACCCGCTTCACCGAGGGCACCTGCTCGCCGATCGCTTCGGCGTCTTCGAGCACCAGCGTTTTCGGGAAGTCGATCCCCTGGCGGCGGCTGTCGTTGTTGCCGGGCACCACAAACAGCACGTTGGCGCCGAGGGTGTTGAGCTGACCCTCCGCCAGGTTCTGGGCGCCGCGCCCCACCCCTACCAGGGTGATCACCGAGGCGTTGCCGATCACGATCCCCAGCATGGTGAGCAGGGAGCGCAGGCGGTTGGCCCGGAGGGTGGCCAGGGCCATCCCCACGGTTTCGCCCAGGGCGAGCTTGGCGGTCATCGGGCCTGCCGGCAGGTTGGCTGGACTTACAGGATGGCGGGATCGAGCACCGTGCCCTTGCCCACGATGCTCACTTTCACCAGATCGGTGGAGCCGCTCACGTCGGCCACGGTGCCGGCGGTTTGGATCACCAGGTCGCCATTGCGCAGCAGGCCGTCCTTGGTGGCCATATCCATGGCGTGGTTGAAGCTGGCGGTGGCGTTCTCGGCGTCATCCACCAGCAGCGGGTGCACACCCCACACCAGCTGCAGCTGGGAGGCCACCTTCGACTCGCTGGTGATCGCCAGGATCGGGGTGCTGGGGCGGAACTTGCTCACGTTGCGGGCGGTGGCACCGCTCTTGGTGAGGGGCAGGATCGCGGCCGCTTCCAGCTGGCGGGCGATCGAGCTCACCGCATGGCTGATGGCATTGGGGATGGTGGAGGCCAGCTGGCCGTCGTTTTCGCGGCGGGGGTAATCGCGCTCGATGCGCCGGGCGATCTGGCTCATGGTGGCCACGGCCTCCACGGGATAGTCGCCCACGGCGCTCTCGTTGGAGAGCATCACGGCATCGGTGCCGTCGAGGATGGCGTTGGCCACATCGCTCACCTCAGCGCGGGTGGGGCGGGGGCAGCTCACCATCGAATCGAGCATCTGGGTGGCGGTGATCACCGGGATGCCGAGACTGTTGCACTTGCGGATCAGCTCCTTCTGCAGCAGCGGCACCTCTTCGGCGGGCATTTCCACGCCGAGGTCGCCGCGGGCCACCATCACCCCATCGCAGAGGGGCAGGATCGCGTCGATCTGATCGATCGCCTCGAATTTCTCGATCTTGGCCACCACGGGGGTGCGGTGCCCATGGGAGGCGATCAGGGCCTTGATCTCCTCCATATCGGAGGGGTTGCGCACGAAGCTCAGCGCCACGCAGTCCACGTCCTGCTGCAGGCCGAAGGCCAGATCGGCGCGGTCTTTATCGGTGAGGGCGCGGATCGAAAGCTGCACATCGGGGAAGTTCACCCCTTTGTTGTTGGAGAGCACCCCACCCACCGTCACGGTGCAATAGAGGGTCTGATCGCTCTTATCCACACGATCGGCCACCATTTCCACGCGGCCGTCGTCCAGCAGGATGCGGCTGCCGGGCACCACTTCCTCGGCGAGCTTGTCGTAGGTGACGGTGGCGATCTCCTGGGTGCAGGCCACATCCCGGGAGGTGAGGGTGAAGGCATCACCCTTGGCCACGGTGATCGGCCCATCCTTGAAACGGCCCAGGCGGATCTTCGGGCCCTGAAGGTCTTGCAGGATGCCGATGTGCACATCCATCTCGCGGGCCACCTGGCGGATGGTGTGGATCCGGGCGGCGTGTTCGCTGTGGTCGCCGTGGGAGAAGTTGAGCCTGAAGGTGGTGGCACCGGCCTCGATCAGGCGGCGCAGCTGCTCGGGAGACTCGGTGGCAGGGCCGATGGTGGCCACGATCTTGGTGCGACGCGTGAGATCGGGCAGGGCCATTCGGCGGGGCCAAAGTTGGAGCTGACCCTATCATCGGAGCCCGCCAGCCCAGCTCTGCCAATGGATCTCAATGCCTACCAGCAGGGAGCCCGGCGCACCGCTCGCTACCCGGATGTGGGATCCAACCCGATCTATCCCACCCTCGGCCTCTGCGGTGAGGCCGGTGAAGTGGCCGACAAGGTGAAGAAGGTGCTGCGCGATCAGGGCGGTGCCTTCACGCCGGAGGTGCGGGAGGCCCTGAAGCTGGAGCTGGGGGATGTGCTCTGGTATGTGGCGCAGCTGGCCAGCGAACTGGAGTTTGAGCTGGGGGAGATCGCCGAGGCGAACCTCAGCAAACTGGCCAGTCGCGCCGCCCGTAACGTGATCGGAGGCAGCGGCGACCACCGCTGAACGCCTTGCGCTGTTGGCTGTGTTTGCCGTGTTGCTGAAGCTTTTGCGCCCGCTGCTGGGCGGTGTGCTCGTGGTGCTGTTGGCCCTGGCTGGGCCGGGGGTGGCGCCGGCCTTCGCCGCCGAGCTGGCGGTGAGCCAGGTGAGCCTCGATCCTTGCCCCAGCGACGACATCGGCGCCCAGCCGCAGCTGCGCCGCCCCAGTGGCGCCAGCTGCTACGTGTTGCGGGGCACGGTGAGCAATGCCGGCCGCAAGCCCGTGGTGGATACCGATGTGTTCGCCCAGATCCTCGATGCCAGCGGCGAGCCGGTGCTTCAGAACCGCTCGCGCGTGGGCTCGATCGGTGATGTGCCCCCCGGCGACTCCACCTTTGCCCTGCGCCTGGCGGTGCCGGCCGGCACTCCTGGGCCGTTCACCTTCTCGAATGTGAAAGCGCGCGGGTTCAAGTCGCCGGTTCGCACCCGGGCCGGGGAGTTTGATGATTTGCTGCCCCTGGAGCAGGCCGTGGCGGGCTGATCAGTAGACGGCGCTGTAGAAGAAGCCGCGGCTCTGCTCCAGCAGGCTCTGAATCAGTTGGAGGACCAGAAAGGCCACGATCGCCGACAGGTCGAGGCCACCCAGGGGCGGGATCAGGCCCCGGAAGGCATTGAGATAGGGATCGGTGATGGCGCTCACGGTGGAGAGCACCGGGTTGCCCCAGTCGAGGTTGGGGAACCAGCTGAGCAACACCCGCACCAGCAGGATCAGCGTGTAGATCGAAAGGGTCTGGGCCAGAACGCCGATCAGATCGCCGACCAGTGGAGACATGGAAGTGCCGTGCTTGGTGTGAGTGTATGCAGCGGGGCTGTGGAATGAGGCTCAGGCGGCCTGCTCCCACTCCCCATCGCTGGGGGGCTCGGGTTCGGGTTCGACCACTGGTGCGCGGCGGGGCTGCAGTTCGTCGGTTTTGATCGAGAAGGTGCGATGAAACTTCTCGCTGAGGCTGAGCCAGTAGGAGCGGCCTTCGCTTTGGCGTTTGCGCTCGATGAAGTTCTGGGCCAGCAGCTCCTTGATGTGGTCGTAGGCGCCGGAGCCGCGCAGCTCCACCAGATCCGATTGCAGGATCCGTTTCTTGAGGGCGATGGTGGCCAGGGTGCGCAGGGCGGCGGTGGAGAGATCCACCGGCAGCAGGTTCTGCACTAGATCGCCGAGGCCATCGCGCAGCTGCAGGCTGTAGCGCTGGCCTTCCTGGCGGATCTCGAGGGCGGTATCGCGATGGGCGTAGTCGGCCATCAGGGTGATCAGCCCCAGCTCCACCGCATCACGGCTGACGCCTGCGATCTCCGCCAGCTCGCCGAGGGTCATGGAGCGACCCTTCAAATAAAGGATGGCCTCAAGGCGCGCCGGCAGCGACACCAGATGCTCCTGGGCACTCTCGAGGGGCGCCTGGGTTGTGTCGTCCATCACCGCCCCAGCCGTGCTGGCAAGTTATCCCACACCAACGGTGCCCGCCACCTCGCCCAGAAACAGGCGATAGGCCGGGTTCTCGGTTTCATCGAGATAGTGGTAGCCGAGGCCATCGAGAAAGCTCTGCCAGTCGCCGAGTTCCTCCGGCGGCACCTGCACCCCCACCACGATGCGACCCACATCGGCGCCGTGGTTGCGGTAGTGAAAGATGCTGATGTTCCAGTTGGGATGCAGGCTGGTGAGGAAGCGCATCAGCGCCCCCGGCCGCTCCGGAAATTCGAAGCGATAGAGCAGTTCGCGGGTGTGGCTGCAGGCCTCAGCGGCCGCTGCCGGCATGCGCCCGCCCACCATGTGGCGCAGGTGCAGTTTGGAGAGCTCGTCGTTGGAGAGGTCGAGGCAGGGGAAGCCGGCGGCATTCAGCTGCTCGATCAGCTCCTGCTCATCGCGGCTGCCGCTGGTTTGCACCCCCACAAAGATGTGGGCGCGGGCGGGATCGGCCAGCCGGTAGCTGAATTCGGTCAGGTTGCGGTTGCCGAGCAGCGTGCAGAACTCGCGCAGGCTGCCGGCCCGCTCCGGGATCTCCACCGCCAGCATCGCTTCGCGGTCTTCGCTGATCTCGGTGCGTTCGGCCACGAAGCGCAGCCGATCGAAGTTCATGTTGGCGCCGCAGGCCACCGCCACCAGGGTGCGGCCCTTGAGCTGGCGCCCCGCCACATCGGCCTTCATGCCGGCCACCGCTAGGGCGCCGGCGGGCTCGAGGATCGAGCGGGTGTCCTCGAACACGTCCTTGATGGCGGCGCAGATGGCGTCGGTGTCCACGGTCACCATCGCGTCCACATGGCGGCGGGCCAGCTCAAACGTCTGCACCCCCACCTCCCGCACGGCCACGCCATCGGCGAACAGGCCCACCTGCTCGAGCTTCACCCGTTCGCCCAGGGCCAGGGAGCGGGTCATGGCATCGGCATCCACCGGCTCAACCCCGATCACCTCCACCTGCGGCCACAGGGATTTCACGTAGGAGGCGATGCCGGCGATCAGGCCGCCACCCCCCACCGCCACATAGATGGCATCGGGCGGCGCCGAGCACTGGCGCAGGATTTCCAGGGCGATGGTGCCCTGGCCGGCGATCACATCGGGATCGTCGAAGGGATGAATGAAGCTGAGGCCGCGCTCCTCCGCCAGCCGGTAGGCCTCGCTGCAGGCGGCGTCGTAGTTGTCGCCGTGGAGCACCACCTCAGCGCCGCGGGCGGCCACGGCCCGCACCTTCATTTCCGGCGTGGTGACGGGCATCACAATTACGGCGCGGCAGCCGAGCTTTTGGGCGCCGAGGGCCACACCCTGGGCGTGGTTGCCGGCGCTGGCGGCGATCACACCGCGCTCCAGCTCTTCGCGGCTGAGGCCAACCATTTTGTTGTAAGCGCCCCGCAGCTTGAAGCTGAACACGGGCTGCAGGTCTTCGCGCTTGAGCAGCACCGTGTTGTCGAGCCGGCGCGACAGGTTGGGCGCCGCATCCAACGGCGATTCGATCGCCACGTCGTAGACGCGGGCCCGCAGGATGCGCAGCAGCATCGGCACGGTGTTGGGGTCGCTCATCTGCCCGGACGCCTCTCCTTAGTGTGACAAGCCTCTGACAGCGGCCCGCGTTTCGTGCCGGGAGACACCAACGGCCTGAGTTGAGACCGTAGGCTGAACCCCAATCAAGGCCTAGGGCATGCATCTCAGCGAGCTGACGCATCCGAATCAGCTGCATGGCCTGAGCGTTGCCGAGCTTGAGGGGATCGCGCGTCAGATCCGCGAGCGCCACCTGGAGGTGGTGAGCACCAGCGGCGGCCACCTCGGCCCCGGCCTGGGGGTGGTGGAGCTCACCCTGGCGCTTTATCAAACCCTCGATCTCGACCACGACCGCGTGGTGTGGGATGTGGGCCACCAGGCCTATCCCCACAAGCTGATCACCGGTCGCTACAACGATTTCCACACGCTGCGCCAGCAGAACGGCGTGGCGGGATATCTGAAGCGCTGCGAGAGCAGCTTCGACCATTTCGGCGCCGGCCACGCCAGCACCTCGATCTCAGCGGCCCTGGGCATGGCCCTGGCCCGCGATCAGCGCGGTGAAGACTTCAAATGCGTGGCGGTGATCGGCGATGGCTCGCTCACCGGTGGCATGGCGCTGGAGGCGATCAACCACGCCGGCCACCTGCCCAGCACCCGCCTGCTGGTGGTGCTCAACGACAACGACATGTCGATCAGTCCGCCCGTGGGCGCGCTGAGCACCCACCTCAACCGCATGCGGCACAGCAAGCCGCTGCAGTTTCTGCAGGACAACGCCGAGGAGGCGATCAAGCACCTGCCCTTCCTGCACGGTGAGCTGCCCACCGAGCTGAAGAACCTCAAGGAGAGCATGAAGCGCCTGGCGGTGCCCAAGCTGGGCGCCGTGTTTGAGGAGCTGGGCTTCACCTACATGGGCCCGGTGGACGGCCACGACATGGCCGAGATGATCAAGGTGTTCCAGCAGGCCCACGCCCATGAGGGGCCGGTGCTGGTGCACGTGGCCACGACCAAGGGCAAGGGCTACGCCTACGCCGAAGAAGACCAGGTGGGCTACCACGCCCAGAGCGCCTTCGATCTGGCCACCGGCAAGGCCTACCCCTCCAGCAAGCCCAAGCCCCCCAGCTACAGCAAGGTGTTCGGGCAGACGCTGGTGAAAATCTGCGAGCAGAACCCCCGCGTGGTGGGGATCACGGCGGCGATGGCCACCGGCACCGGCCTCGATCTGCTGGAGAAGGCACGGCCCCATCAATACTTCGATGTGGGCATCGCCGAGCAGCACGCCGTGACGATGGCGGCCGGCATGGCCTGCGAGGGCCTGCGGCCGGTGTGCGCGATCTACAGCACCTTCCTGCAGCGCGCCTACGACCAGCTGATCCACGACGTGGGCATCCAGAACCTGCCCGTGACCTTCGTGATGGACCGGGCCGGCATCGTGGGTGCCGACGGCCCCACCCACCAGGGGCAATACGACATCAGCTATCTGCGCTGCGTGCCCAACTTCACGGTGATGGCACCGAAGGATGAGGCGGAGTTGCAGCGGATGATGGTCACCTGCCTGCAGCACAACGGCCCCACCGCCCTGCGCATCCCCCGCGGCGAAGGCGAAGGCGCGGCCCTGATGGAAGAAGGCTGGGAGCCCCTGGAGATCGGCCGGGGCGAGCTGCTCGCCGATGGCGACGACCTGTTGATCGTGGCCTACGGGGCCATGGTGGCGCCGGCGATGGCCACGGCTGGGTTGCTGCAGGAGCAGGGCGTGCGGGCCGCCGTGATCAACGCCCGCTTCCTGCGCCCCCTCGATGAGGCGCTGATCCTGCCGATGGCCCAGCGCATCGGCCGGGTGGTGACGATGGAAGAGGGCTGCCTGCCCGGTGGCTTCGGCGCTGCGGTGGTGGAAACCCTCGTGGACCACGACGTTCTCGTGCCGGTGCACCGCATCGGCATCCCCGATCTGCTCGTGGATCACGCCACCCCCGATCAGAGCAAGCAGGCCCTGGGCCTCACCCCGCCTCAGATGGCCGACAGCATCCTGAAGCGCTTCGGTTCGCTCCGCCGTCAGCCGGTGGGTGTCTGAAGCGCGGATCTGGGATGTGGTGATCGCCGGCGCTGGGCCGGCGGGGCTGCATCTGGCGCGGCAGCTCGCTGAGGCGGGCGCTGCGGTGTTGGTGGCCGATCCGCTCACGGACCTGCGCCAGGCCGCCTTCAGTAGTGCGGCCCTGCCGCTGCAGGCGGTGGAGCAGTTTGGCTTACCGCCGCAGGTGGTGGCGGCCCGTTGGCGCGGCTGGCAGTTGCATGGCCCGGATGAACGGGTGCGGGATTGGTTTGCAGATGCTCCGCTTGGGGCGGTGTTGGATTTCGGCAGCCTGCGCCAGTGGTTGGCGCAGCAGGCCACGGCCCAGGGTGCGGTGGTGCAGCTGGGCTGGCGGGTGCAGCGCTGGCAGGCGCAGGCCGGCGGTGCCAGCGCCTGGCTGCGGGGCCCCGGCGGTGAGCAGCAGCAGCTGCAGTGCCGCTGGCTGGTGGATGCCACCGGCCAGCAGCGGGCGCTGATCGGCGATCCCGATCTCCGCCGGGCGGCGTTGGTGAGTGGCGCCGGGGTGGAGTGGCTGCTGCAGATGCCCCTGGCCTGTTGGCAGCGCTGGGCGGATCGCCTCAGTTTCATGCTCGGCAGCCAGTGGGTGCCCCAGGGCTATGGCTGGGTGTTTCCGATGGCGCCCGGCCAGCTGAAGCTTGGTGTGTGCCGGCTCAGCGACCCGAGCCGCCCTCAACCGCCGCTGCATCAGCTGTTGCGCGGCTTGCAACAACGTTTGCAGCTGGAGCAGGCGCAGGTGCTCGATCGCCATGGCGGCCTGATCCGTAGCAGCATCTCCCGCCGGGAGCCCCATCGCCGGGGCGCCTTGCTGGGGCTCGGCGATGCGGTGAGCACCGCCAACCTGCTGGGGGGCGAAGGCATCCGCCATGCCATGGCGAGCAGCGCCGTGTTGGCACCCTTGCTGTTGCAGGCCTTGGCGGGGCAACCCGCGGCCCTCCATCGCTATGCCCCGCGGCTGCGCCGGCGGCTGGGCTGGCGCTGGGGCCTGAGCGGAAGGCTGGCGCGCCGCACCTGGCTGGGCTTGAAGGATCAGCGCGGCGACCAGCGGCTGGAGCGCCTGCTGCAGGGGCTCGAGCGCGATGCCCAGGCGGAGGATCTGGCGGCGCTGCTGTTCGACTACCGCTTCGAGCGCTACGGCCTGCGGGCTCTGCCGTATTTGCTGGGCTGGCACAGCGCCTAAAAAAAGCAGGCCCGTGGGGGCCTGCCGGCGATCAGGTCACCCGGGTGCTGCTCAGAGCACGCCGCGGGCAGCCAGGCCGAGGATGGCGCCCATGCCGAGCACGTGGCCGAAGGAGGTGGTGGCCAGCAGGGAGGCGTGGCTCATGCCGCCGAACATGGCGGCGTTGGGGAGCTGGGCACCCTCGTTGGGATATTTGATGGTGGCCTTGCCGATGCCGATGGCGATCACGTTGGCCACGATCATCACCAGGCCCACCTTGGGCGACCAGGACAGGGATGCAGGGGCGATAGCCAGCAAGGGAGCGAGCATCGAATTCTCAGGCGACGCCTCATCTTCCGAGCGGCCGGCGCCCATTGCATGGCCCGCTTAAGACTTGTTCACTGCTGCTTGCGGCTGAAACCCAGCAGCACCAACACATTGCTCAGGGTGAGGAAGGCCTCGGCACCACCGTGCAGCGGATCCACATCGGCGAGCTGGCGGCCGTAGTGGCCCTCCGCCACGAGCGCAGCGGCGATGGTGACGGCCACAAACAGCAGCGTGCCCGCGAAGCCCCATAGCGCCAGGCGCGGCATGCGGCCGGAGCGCCAGCTCCACCACAGAAAGGCCAGATAGGGAAACAGCGAGAGCGCAAACAGGGGCGCCGGATCGATCTGGGCCAGCTGCTTGAGCAGGGCAGCGGCGGCTGCACCGGAACTGTTCATCGCGCCCGCCGCGCCAGGTTCCAGGCGGCGCCTGCCATGGCCGTATTGCCCAGGGTGGTGCAGCCCGCCTGCAACACCACGAGCCCCTGCAGCTCCTGGGCGTTGTCAAACAGATGCCAGGTGCAGGCGGCCATGGCGCTCACCAGGGCCGGCAGCATCGCCAGGGCCAGCCAGTTCCATTCCGGCTCGTTGCGGCTCTGCCCCCAGCGTTGGATCGCCAGCATCGCCAACACCCACTCGATCACCGAGGCGATGTGAATCCACCAGGTGGGCAGCGAGAGAGCGTGCATCTGCCTGTTTTACAGGCGTGGCTTAAACGCTGTGGCTGCTGAATTGTTCAAACAGCCTTTGCAGCAGCAGGCTCATCGGCCGGTTGAGCTGGCAACCCGGGGCTGTTTGGGCGGCCAGGAGCAGCAGCGCGCAGGCATCCACCAGGGCACTGGCTTCCTCACTGGAGAGCTGGATCAGATGCTCCTCGCCGCAGTGGGTAACGCGCAAGGCACAGGGTGTTGATGTATCGCATGCTACGGATGCTGGTTGGCTTTGCCGAAAATCGCGGTTTCATTTCCGCTTTGGGATCAGCTGAAAACTGCCCCGTTGATGAAAGTCGGGCTCGGGGGCCACGTGATTCCAGGCCCAGTAACTGCAGCCGTGGCCGTGTTGATCGAGCACGGCGGTGAGTGAAACCTCCAGCTCGCTGTTGGCTGGGAGCAGGGTTTGCAGCGGCAGATCCAGTTGCAACTGCAACCCGTTGGCGCTGCGTTGCAGCTGATGGGGCAGGGATGTGAGTGCTGTGTCCGGCTGTAATCCCTGGCGGTAGGCGTTGAGCCTGTAGAGATTCCAATCGCCACTGGGGGCCAGGTTGAGCTCCCAGTAGTGGGTGGCACCGGCAGGGCTGAGAAAGGCTTCAAAACAGGTGCTCTGCCACAGCCCGTCGCGCCGCGTTGGGTTGGCGTTGGCTGGGGGGAGCAGCACGCTGGCGCTGGGATCGTTGAGCTCAAAGGCGAGGCTCAGCACGCCGGCCTGCCAGTGGGCCGAGGCCTGCAGCTGGATCTCCTCCAGCCAGGCCTCGGTCTGAAAGGGGTGCAGGGGCTGCATCAGCCCGGCACAGCCAGCGGTGCGGCGCTGGCGCTCAGCCGTTGCACGATCGCCCGCAGCGGCTCCAGCTGCGCCTCGATGCTGGCGGTGAGCTGGAACTGCACCAGGGCCCGTTGCAGGTTGTGCTCAGGGTGGCTGGCACGGAAATAGGTGTTGCCGTTGAGGTAGTCGCAGAAGAAGCGAAGCCCCAGCTCGAAGCTGATCAGGCGGGCGGCATCGGGGATCAGCTGCAGCTCCGCCGGGCTGAGCATGGCGCCGGCTACGCCGAGGTAGCCGCTGAGGATCGCTTCAGCCAGTTCCAGATCGAAGTGCACGGCTTCGAGCTCAGTGGTTTCTTCACCCAGGGGGTTGCAACCGGAGCGCAGGCAGTCGCCCAGGTCGTAGTGCACCAGCCCGGGCTTCACCGTGTCGAGGTCGATCAGGGCCACGGCCTCACCGCTGTGCCGATCGAGCAGCACGTTGTTGATCTTGGGATCGCCGTGGATCGGGCGCAGGGTGATCTCACCGCGGGCCTTGGCCTGCTCAAGCACGCCGGTGATCGCCTCGCGGTCGCGGATGAAGGCCATGCAGCGCTCGGTGCCGGCGGAGGGTTTCACCGCGGTTTGCACCAGAGCCCGGTGGTAGGCCTCCAGGTAGGTGGGGGTGATGTGGAACCCCTCGAGGGTGTCGCTGAGCTCGCTCACCTCGAGATCGCTGATCAGCAGGTGAAACAAGCCCAGCCCCAGCCCCAGCTCCCGGGCCTGGGCCGCATCCTCGATCACATCCACACTCACCGCATCGGGCACGTGGCTGATGGCGCGCCACACATCGCCGCTGTTGTGATGGGAGCCGATCAGTTGGGGCAGCTCCCAGCGCCGCTGCAGCAGCAGGGGATGAACAGGATCGCTGGCCTGCAGCTTGGGTTGCACGTGGCTGCCCAGCACCTCGAGGTTGCGGATCACCTGTTCGGGCTGACGAAACACGGCGCGGTTGATGCGCTGCAGCACGCTGCAGCCAGCGCTGGTGCGCACCAGGTAGGTGTCGTTCACGTTGCCGCTGCCCAGAGGCTCCACCGCCAGCACGGCTCCGCTGCCGTGGAAGGCTTCGGCGATGGCGATCAGGCCTGGATCAGGGTGAACGGCGCTCAACGGAAACCCCTCGCTGCCTCAACGCTCCCACCGACAGGGGCATCCGGTGCGGGTGAGGGGTCAGAAGCCGGGCTGGAATCAGCGTGCGGCGGCGGCAGCCGTGCGCTCCTCGAGCTCGAGTTGCTCCCGTTCGATCTCGCGCTTCAGTTGGTGGCGAATGTGATCGGGCGCTTTGTATTGACGAGGCAGGCAATTATGCAGGGTTGTGAGCCTGCTCCAACAGAGCGTTTTTTCAATGCTGGCCGATGACTTTCCCTGCAGAAGTAGTTGCTTCAGCGCTTTGCGGTAGAGAAAGTATTTGGCTTCCAATTCCGCGATGGTGAGTCCCTGGGTGTCGCTCATTGGAAGGCCTGCCCGGCTTGGGGATCACGCCACCGTAAGCGAATTCAGGCCCTCACCGGCCAAACCCGGCCGTGCTGTTGCAGAACAGAGGAACTTTCGCTAGAGGCCGTTGATCCACTGCCGACCCAGCGGCACCAGCGAGCGGCTCACCGCCTCCCAGGGAAAGGGCTCGCCAGCGCTCAGCTCGGATCCGAGCCCGTCGTGCACGTCTTCGAGGGCCTGGGCGAAGGGAATGTTTCGCTGTGAGGCCACAACGTTGGCGATGGCGTTCACTTCTCCGGGGCTGCTGAGGCCATGGAGGTAGCGATCACGCAGGGTTTCGGCACTGTGCATGGCCCCGGAGCAATGGGATCAAGACCCACAGCCTCGGCACGGCTGCGGGCCGGCGCAAGCGCTGTTCATGGCCGGTCACACGGAGCCACGAGCGCCACTCCGATAGGGTCTTCACGATTCCTAAAGAGTTGGTTTTGCTGATGCGGTGTAGCGATTGACCCCACCCGTTTCGCTGTTATCGCGGCCCAGCCGCATCCGTCAGTCGCCCGCCGAGGATCTCTACCCCAATAAGGCCGAGCTGTTGCAGGCTCTGCCGGCTGAGCTCACGCGTTTGAATCCCGCCAAGGCCTGGGCAAGCCTGGGGATCTCGGTGGGGTTGTCGCTGCTGGCCTACGCCGCCGGCACCCAGATTCCCCTGCAGCTCTGGGCGGCGCCTTTGTGGGGGCTTTATGGGGTGGTCACCGGCACGGTGGCGATGGGGTGTTGGGTGCTGGCGCACGAATGTGGCCACAACGCCTTTCACCCCAATCGACGCATTGAGGCCTGGGTTGGCTTCACGTTGCACAGCCTGCTTCTGGTTCCCTACTTCAGCTGGGCCCGCAGCCATGCGGTGCATCACGCCCATTGCAATCATCTGGAGCAGGGTGAAACCCATGTACCCCCCCGGGACACTTTGCCCTCAGGTCGTGTCACGGAAGATCTGAGAAGGCGCCTTGGCCACAGGCTTTTTGGCTGCGTTTCCCTGTTCAGCCACGTGGTGCTGGGATGGCCGTTGTATCTGTTTCTGGGCGCGACCGGCGGTGAAGACTATGGCCGCCCCACCTCGCATTTCTGGAATGGAGCTGGGTATCAGCGCGGCCGCAGAGCGCTGTTTCCGTTGAGCTTTCGCGGCCAGATGATCCGCTCAACGGTGGGTGTGATGGCTGTTCTGTTTGGCCTTCTGCTGCTCGCCTTCAAGTTTTCCCTGGCGAGGGTGTTGTGCGTGTATGGCTTGCCTTACATCGTGGTGAACAGTTGGCTGGTGATCTACACCTGGCTGCAGCACACCGATCAGCACATTCCTCACTTCTCCAGTGAGCATTGGACCTGGAGCAAAGGTGCCCTGCAGACCGTGGATCGCCCCTACGGGCCTCTGCTGAATTGGCTGCACCATGGCATCGGTTCCACCCACGTGTGCCATCACGTGAATTCGCGCATTCCCCACTACAACGCCTGGCGCGGAACTGTGTTGCTGAAACGGGCCTACCCCGATCTGGTGCGCTACGACGCCACACCGATCCATCAGGCGCTGTGGCGTGTGGCCACACGCTGCGCCGCCGTGCGTCAGAGCCCGTTGGATGGGGCTTACTACTTCTAGGTTTGTATCAGCAGATCGAGGCGGTGGCTATCCTGAATTTGCCTGCTGCTCTCCTCGGTCACATTGGCTTCAGCTGCGTAAACCGGCCAGTCGCGTACCGCGGTGATGACTTCTTCCGCGATCGTTTCAGCTCGCCCTCTCTTCAGCTGGGCTGAGCTGCCCAATGCCTGGAGGTCAGCACGGGTGAATTGATCACGTTTGCCATTGACGGACATTTGGTGAGTGGCCGTCCAGTTGCCAGCTGGATTGAAGCTCCAAGTGATGTCGAAGGCCGGAGAAAGCGACCACTGGCCCGCGCGATCCATCAAAAATGCGATGTTCTTGACGTGATCATTCTGATTTCGGGCCAAAAGATTAAACACCATGCGCCTGTATTGCTCTTCGAGATCACGCATTGGTAATTGGAGTCTGCGCATCACCAGAAAAGCCTGTTCGTAGCTGTAGCTGCCTGGTTCGTTGTAATCAAAGTGGGCTAATGCTCCAAGCGATTGCATGTGCAGTTTTTTGCCAGCTTCATCGCGATCGAAGCGGCGCGTCATGAAATGCTGCCGTCCATTCTCCTCTAACAGTTGGCAGTCGGACATGCTGATCCCTGCGGCACGTGCCATGCGGCAGTAAGCGAGTTCAATCAGGCCATAACCCTGCGGATCGTCGAATTCCTTGTCCTTGTTGCCGCTTACTCCATCAAATTTCAGCAACCATTGGCTGAAACCTGGGGGGGGGGATGCAGCTGGC
>Ga0194116_10001066_pt1 | contig 41942 bp, 37 predicted proteins | sample TA2MahsurfametaG_4_FD_148617 | JGI IMG/M metagenome (GOLD analysis project Ga0194116, IMG submission 148617) | Freshwater microbial communities from Lake Tanganyika, Tanzania - TA2015008 Mahale S9 surface | ecosystem: Environmental > Aquatic > Freshwater > Lake | place: Tanzania: Lake... | reverse complement strand
CCCCCTCGCCGCAGGCCAGCCAAACCGACGAGCTCCTGGATTCGGCGCGGGCTTGGATCCAGTCCGAGGTGACCGTGCACAGCGCGTGGACCGGCATTCGTCCGACGACCAGCGACCGACGGCCCCGATGGGGCTGGCACCCCGAACATGTCGGGCTCGGATTGCTTAATGGGCTCGGCTCGCGCGGAACCTTGCATGCTCCGCTCCTCGCGAGTGAGCTGTGGTCCGCCTTCGACCGTTAGCCTTTGGCCTTGGGGTCAAACGAGACAAAAAAGTTGAGGTAGGTCACCCGGGCGATGCGAAAGAGCCAGGGTCCCAGCGCCACGAGAGTCGCCGCAAGAATGCCCACCGTGGTCCACATGGCCAGACCAATCCAAACCCCGCAAATTAGGTAGACGGCGACAAACAACGCCACCGTGTAGGCATAAGAAACGTACATGGCGCCGTAGTAGAAATTGGGCTCCGGCTCGTAGTCTTGGCCGCACACGCTGCAGGAGGCATGTATTTGGTCCATGGTACGCAGGTGGTAGGGATTGGGGTCGACAAACATTTCGCCCTCGTGGCATTTGGGGCATTTCGCGGTTAAAATGCTGTAGGGCTTGCTGCCTTTGCCGATCAACTTCATGGGTCTGTGGGTGTGGGAGTTCTTCGGCGCAAATTTACCCCGCGCGACGCCGGTAGTCGTGGTACTTTTGTCACCCTTATGTTGAGTGTACACCAAGTTAGTCTGAGTTTTGGCGGATCGGACCTGTTCAAGGGCATTTCGTTTCAGGTAAATCCCGGGGACCGCATCGGCCTCGTCGGTCGAAACGGTGCCGGAAAATCCACGCTTCTCAAGCTAATTGCGGGACGCTACCGGGCGGATTCAGGTAAAATCAGCTATCCGAGCGACTTCAGCATCGGATTTTTGACCCAAGACATGCCCCCGGCTCCCACTGCTAGCGTGTGGGACGAGGCCGCTTCGAGCTTCACCGAAATCAAGCGCCTCGAGACTGAAATTGAGTCAATGACCGCCGAAATGGGCATCCGCACCGACTACGAGAGCGACGCCTACATGGAGCTTTTGGACCGCTTTCACCGCGCGCAGGAGCGGTTTCAGCACATCGGCGGCTACACCTACCAGGCCGACTTGGAGCGCGTGCTTCTGGGCCTCGGCTTTAAATCGACCGACTTTCACCAGCCGCTTAATTCGTTTTCGGGCGGATGGCAGATGCGGGTCGAGCTCGCCAAAATCCTGCTGCAGCACCACGACGTGCTGCTGCTCGACGAACCGACCAACCACCTCGACATCGAATCGATTTTGTGGCTCGAAGAGTTCTTGGCCGAGAGCAACCAGGCCATCATCCTCGTTTCGCACGACCGTACCTTCTTGAATAACTCGACCAACCGCACCCTCGAGATTGTGCTGGGCAAGGGCTACGACTACAACGTTCCCTACTTTAAGTACTTAACGCTCCGCGAAGAAATCCGCGAAAAGCAGCGCCAGGCCAAGGCCAACCAAGACAAAGAAATCAAGCACACCCAAGAACTGGTCGACCGGTTCCGCGCCAAAGCGAGCAAGGCGTCGTTTGCCCAGTCCCTGATAAAGAAGCTGGACCGAATCGAAGTCATCGAGGTCGACGACGAGGACACGCGGCAGATGCGCTTTAAGTTTCCGCCCGCGCCCCACTCGGGCAAAATCATGGCGCGCTTGCACGGAATCCACAAGCACTACGGCCCCAAGCACGTGCTGCGCGGACTCGATCTGGAATTTGTACGCGGCCAAAAAATCGCGTTCGTCGGCCAAAACGGCCAGGGCAAGTCCACGTTGGTCAAGATTTTGACCGAGGCCCTCGCCTACGAAGGCAAAATTGAGTGGGGCCATCAGGTTCAGCTGGGCTACTACGCCCAAAACCAAGCTGAGGTACTCGACGGAACCAAGACGGTGCTTGAGACCATCGAAGACGCCGCGCCCGACGAGATTCGCAAAAACGCGCGCAAGCTGCTGGGCAACTTCATGTTTGCTGGCGACGACGTAGAGAAAAAAGTGCGCGTGCTTTCGGGCGGCGAACGCGGACGGCTCGCGCTCTGCCAGCTGATGCTGAACCCCATCAACCTGCTGGTGCTTGACGAACCGACGAACCACCTGGACATGGCCGCCAAAGACGTGCTGAAGCAGGCCCTGCTGCAGTACGACGGCACCCTGATTGTGGTGTCGCACGACCGCGAGTTCATGGAGGGTCTGTGCAATCTGACATTTGAGTTCCGCGACGGCAAAATCAAACCCTATTTGGGCGGAATTGAGTACTTCCTCGAGCAGCGCAAGGTGGAATCGCTTCGCGCCATGGAAGTAGCCGGAGCCCAAAAGGCCGCTGCGGTGGCCCAGGCGGCCACCTCCGCACCCAAAGCAGAGGTAAAGCGAAGCCGCGAAGAGCAAAAACGCCTCGAATCGGAACTCCGCTCCGCACAAAAGGCGATGGAAGCCGCCGAAAAGGCCTACGAGGATGCTCAAGCGGCCCTCGACGCCATGGACGCCGAGGTGGCCAACCCCGAGGTGTTTAAGGAGCGCAGCATGGATGCCGCATTTTTCACGAACTACGAAGAGCTGCAGCACGCAGTGCACGCCCAGTTTGAGGTGTGGGCAGAGGCCCAGGACCGATTTAACGCAGCCAAAACAGCCGCCAAAGAAGCGTAGCCTAACTTTGGGGGTATGATGCGTACCCTTCTTGCCGCTTTGGCCCTGCTGCTGGTTACCGCTACGGCGAAGGCCCAGCCTAAAAAATCCTCGGCGTCTGCCAAGCCCAAGTTGGCCGTGTCGATTGTCGTGGACCAAATGCGGGCCGACTACCTGACCCGCTTTGCGCCACTGTACACAGGCGGATTTAAGCGCCTCGTGACCGAAGGTCAGGTGTTCCGCAACGCCCACTACACCCACACGCCGACCTACACCGGCCCAGGTCACGCGGTGGTGTACACGGGAACAGACCCTTCGAACCACGGCATCATCGCCAACGACTGGTACGACGCCGCCCTGGGCCGCACGGTCTACTGCGTCGAAGACCTTGACGTGCAGCCCGTGGGGAGCACCCGCGAAGCCGACAAGCGCAGCCCCAAAAACATTCGCTCCACGACCTGGACCGACGAGCTCGAGTGGACCAGCGTGGGAGCCGCCCGGGTGTATGGCTTTTCGCTGAAGGACCGCGGAGCCATAACCGCCGCTGGCCACTACGGCGACGGAGCCTTTTGGATGGACGACAAGCAAGGTTTTGTGACGTCGTCGCACTACGCTTCAGAGCTTCCGGCGTGGATTCAAGCGTTTAACGCGGCGCACAGCCCCGCCAGCTACCTTAAGGGGTCGTGGGACCGCCTGATGGCTCCGTCGGTGTATGCGTCGTTTACCGGGCCCGACGAGCGCCCCTTTGAAGGCAAGCTCCGCGGAGCTTCGACGGGTTCGTTCCCCTACGATCTGGCGGCCCTCGGCGCGGGCAATCCCGGGCTGATTCGCTACACGCCCCACGGCAACCAGATCCTCATCGACGTGGCCCTGGCCGCCGTCGACGCCGAGAATTTGGGGCGCGGAACCCACACCGATGTATTGGCCATTTCGTTTTCGACGCCAGACCACCTGGGCCACCTGATGGGACCGCGCGCGCAAGAGCTCATGGACGTCTACCTGCGCCTTGACCTGCAGCTCGGCCAGCTTTTTGACGCCTTAGACGCCCGACTCGGACGCGGAAACTACTACGTTTCACTGACCGCGGACCACGGGTCCTGCGACAACTCCAACCAGGCAACCCTCGACGGTTTTGCGGTACGCAGTTGGTCGGGCAACGAGCTCGAGTCGCAGTTCGGCGCACTGATTTCGGGGCTGACCTTAAGCGAACCCGGGATTTTGCACATCGGCAACGACCAAATTCACCTCAAAAGCACCGACGACGACGACTGGGAGTTGGTGCGCGACGCCATCATGAAGCACCCCGCGGTGCAAATGGCGTGGACGGCCGAGGAGGTCCGCAATTCCTGCGACGAAAAGGCCTCAATGCGCCGCAACGCCTTTGACGCGCGCAGCGGCCAAGTCTTTTATGAGCTCAAGTCGGGCCACATGGACTACGGAACGGACGGATGTACCCACGGATCGGGCCATGCCTACGACACGCACGTGCCCATCGTCTTCATGGGGCCGGGGATTGCCCCCAACGCGCAGCGCTGGGAGCGCGTGCACCCGCGCGACATTGCCCCAACCTGGTCGATGCTGCTTGGCATCGCCTTGCCGTCAAGCGCGACGGGGGATCCGTTGCCGTTGGGCAAGTAGCTGTTAGCTGCTAGTTGCTAGCTGAAACCGCACACACCGGAATCGGCCGCATTTTGTGCAGGTTGGCGCGGTGAAAGCGGGCGAAGATGGTAAAGACCTCGAGTGGGCGATCGGTTAGGCCGAGGTCGTCGGCCCAACGGCGGTCGTCGTTGGTTGATTCGGGCGACCAGTGGTGAAGGTGGGCGAATTCCATGGCGGATTCGAGTTCGGCGTAGGTGGCTCCGAGTTGGTCTTCGTCGGTGCGCCCGTCGCTCCAGAGTCCGTCGGTCGGCGGCGCATCAAGGATGGACTGGGGCACCCCGAGGTGGCGCCCAAGTTCGTAAACCTGAGATTTGTAGAGGTCGGCGATGGGGCTGAGGTCCACGCCGCCGTCACCGTATTTGGTAAAGAAGCCCACGCCGAAATCTTCAATTTTGTTGCCGGTTCCGGCGACCAGCAGGCCATGGTTTTGGGCCACCGCATAGAGGGTGGCCATGCGCAGTCGGGCTCGGGTATTGGCTAGAGCGAGGTTTAGCTGGGCGGACTCCGATAGGTCAAGGGCCGCCGCTTGGGCGTCGAAGACGGCCGTGAGGTCCACGCGGCGGGCGGAGACCGCCGCGTGGCGCTGCGCCAGCAGGCGCATCCATTCTTGGGCCCGCGAAACCTGGTTGGGCGCTTGGTGAATGGGCATCTCAAGTAGGTGCACCTCGAGCCCGGTGGCGGCGCAAAGGGCGGCGGTAACGGCCGAATCGATTCCGCCCGAAACCCCCACGGCGAATCCGCGCGCGCGGGCCGCGTCCGCGTAGGTGCGGAGCCAATCGACGATTTGTAGGGTAACGGCAGCGGCGTTCACGAGAGTACCTTTGGGGTATGGTTAATAGGACGCCAAAATTAGGTCTTTTGTTCATCGCGGCCGTCCTAATAGGGGCGGTGGCCTGCCAAAACGATCCGTGGGTGGCTGCAGGCGACGAAGCCGAGGCCCAAGCGCAGTCGGCGGTGCTTGCGGAACGGGACCCGCTGCGCATCGTGCATTTTGCGGACTCCGTTCTGGGGCTCGATTCTGCGGCCCTGGGCACGCGACTCGAAGAAATGGCTCCGCGGCATCCGCTGGTTTTTGAACCGCTTTGGCGCGAGAACCTTCCGCCGTACTTGCTCGACGAAGGCGTGCGTGCCTTGTGGACCGACGCCAAGATGGTACGCCCGCCCTTAGCTGATTTTGACGCCATCGTTACGAAGATGCTCGACCGAGTCGACGGGCTTCAGGGACAGCCGACGGGCCTGCGCATTTACACCTACGTGTCGCGCGCCGAAGAATTCGACGTGCTGAGGGCCAACGGGGCCCTTTTTGTGGCCTGGGACCGGTTTTTGGGCGCGGACCATCCGCTCTATGCCGAGGAGTCGGCGTACCTCAGGCAGCGTCACGATCCGCACCGCATTTATTCGGCACTCGCGGCGGCCCTGTACGAACCGGCCTCAACAGGGGGCGGACTTTTGCTGGACGAGATGCTCCGAAAAGGCAAGCAGCTGCTGTTCATCCAAACGTTGCTGGGCGAAGAAGACGTTTACCGCTACCTCACCTACACCGCCGAGCAGCGCGAGTTTGCTGCGTCCAACGAGCGGGCCCTTTGGGAAACCTTAGTCCGCGAACGCTGGCTGTTCGACAGCCGAGCCGACCTCAAGCGCAAGTTGATCGAGGTGGCACCGTTCAGTAAGCTCGGTAGCGAACGCGACCAAGAAATACCCGGACAAATCGGCGCCTGGTTTGGGTGGCGCATCATGCAGGCCTACTGGAAGGAACATCCGGAACTCAGCCTCTGGGAGGTGCTGGAATCCAGCCCCAAGAGCGCCGAGCTCCTTCAGCAAGCAAACTTTCGACCATGAAATCAACGATTCTCCTCGACGTCGAGCTCGACGAAAACCGCGTTCCCGAGCGCATTCAGTGGTCCGCTCCCGACGGCGGGGTGGATCAGTCGGAGACCCCAGCTGTTATGCTTTCGGTTTGGGACGAAAAAGCCGAAGAGTTGCTGCGCATCGATCTGTGGACCAAGGACATGCGCGTGGACCACATGAAGAAAATGTACCACCAAACGCTGTTGGCTCTTGCCGACGGGCTGGAGCGCGCTACCAGCGAAGCGGAGGCAGCTGAAGACCTGCGCGCCTTTGCGCGGCACTTTGCCGAACGGCTTAAGCTGATGGACCCTGCCCGCTGAGTTCGGCGTTTACCGACTCGATGTAGGCCAGGAGTTTGTCGCGGCCGTAGCCCGTTTCGGCACTCGTTTGAAAGTACGGGGGTAGCTCGGACCAGTCCTGAAGAAAAGCCTTCTCGAAGGCGGCTCGGTTTTTCATGAGCACGGAGCCCGAAACCTTGTCTGCCTTGGTAAACACGAGCGAAAACGGAACGCGCCACGACCCTAACTGCTTGAGGAAGTCGAGGTCAACCTGCTGGGGCTCGAGGCGGCTGTCTATCAGCACAAACACGAGTGCCAGGTTTTTGCGTTCGCGCACGTAGCGACCAATCATGGTACTGAACGTCGCCCGCTGGGTCTTGCTCACTTTGGCGTACCCGTAGCCCGGTAGGTCGGCGAGGACCCAGGTTCCGCGGTCAATTTTGAACAAGTTGATCAGCTGGGTTTTGCCGGGACGGCCCGACGTTTTGGCCAAGTCTTTTTTGCCCACAAGGCGGTTGATCAGCGACGACTTGCCGACGTTGGATCGTCCGATAAAGGCGTATTCGGGAAGGTCCCAGACGGGACAGTCCTCAACTTTGGGCGAAGACAGAACGAATTCTGCGTGAAGGCTTAGCCGATCTGGGCGCTCTGAAGCCACTTCGCCACAATCGTATTGAACTCTTCGGGATGCTCCATCATGGCTGCGTGACCGCAGTTGTCAATCCAGTTCAGTTGGGAGTTGGGAAGAAGTTCGTGAAACTTATCAGCCACTTCAGGCGGGGTAACCGCGTCTTGACGGCCCCACACAAGACACACGGGTACGTCAAATTTTTTAATGTCCTCGGTCATGTTGTGGCGAATCGCGGACTTTGAGATTGCCAAGGTCTTGATCGCCTTCATGCGGTCGTTGACCGTGTCAAACACTTGGTCGATTAGCTCGTCGGTCGCCACTTCTTTCACGGCGAAGACGTCGCGCACCCGCTCAGCGATGTAGTTGCGGTCTCCGCGCCGCGGGTAGCTGTTACCCATGGCCGACTCGTAGAGTCCGCTCGAGCCGGCGAGCACGATGCCGGCCACCCGCTCAGGGAAGAGTTTTTGGAAGAGCAGCGCAATGTGTCCGCCCAAACTGTTGCCTACGAGCACCACCTTGCCGTAGCCGCGGTGGTCGACAAACTTCTTGAGAAATTTGGTCAGGCTCGTCACCGACGTGGTCGGCAGCGGCATGCTGTACAAAGGCAAGAGCGGAACCACCGTTTCGTACCCCTTCTGACTGAAATAGTCAATTTGGTTTTGGAAGTTGCTTAGGGTGCCCATGAGTCCGTGAAGGAAAATGATGGGGGTACCTGAGCCTTCAGAGAGGTATTCGTAGGGTCCGTCTTGTATGAGCGTCGACATAGGCGCGTATTAGGAATTCGGCAAAGATACGGAATCCTCGGAGCCATGAAGCGAAAAGGCCGCGAACAAGCGCCCTACCCCAGCAGTCCAACAGCCCGTTTCGGTTGAACCCGTCCGCGCTCAATGGAGGCGCACGACAAATGTTTAAATCACTGAAAAACTGCGGTTTAGAACGAAAATCAAAAAGTTATTCACAATTGTGGGAGAAAGTGGGTGTTTGTGGGAGAGTCTGGGTACTTTTGATACCACTACCGCACAAACCACATGAAATCCGTACTCGGGGTATACGAATGCAGCATGGACGCCAAAGGGCGCGTTCTGCTTCCGGCTGGGCTCAAACGCCAGCTGGATTCGGCTGCGCACGAGGGTTTTGTGCTCAAGCGCAGCGTATTTAGTCCCTGCCTCGAGCTGCACACCATGGAGCAGTGGCGCGGAATTTCAGAGAAGATTGGCAAGCTGAACCGCTTTGTGAAGAAGAATGCCGACTTCGTGCGCCTTTTTCACGCCGGCGTCAAGATGGTTGAGCTCGACGGTTCGGGCCGCATCCTGATCGCGAAAGACCTCGCGGCCTTTGCCCGCCTTGAGCGGGAATTGGTTTTTTCGGGCACGCCGCTGGGCGTAGAAATTTGGAGCCGCTCGGCCTACGAAGCGGCAGTTAATCCTTCGGACCTTGACTTCGCTCAGCTGGCCGAAGATGTGATGGGCGGCCAAAATGGGGACCATGAGCTACCATAGCCCCGTTTTACTCGCCGAATGCCTTCACTTTCTTAACCTCCGTCCCAACGGGACCTACGTCGACGCCACCTTTGGCGGCGGCGGCCACAGTCGGGCGATTCTCGAGCAGCTTGGTCCCAACGGGCGACTCATAGCGTTTGATCAAGATCCCGATGCCCAGGCCAACGCCCTGAGCGATTCGCGGTATACGCTGGTTCCGCACAACTTTGAGCACCTAAAGCGCTTTTTAAAGCTGCACCGCGTGGCGCAGGTAGACGGAATTTTAGCCGACCTCGGGGTGAGTAGCCACCAGCTCGATGTGCCCGAGCGCGGATTTGCCCACAAGTTCGACGGTCCGCTCGACATGCGCATGAACCCCGAAGCCGGCCAGCCCGCGAGCGAATGGCTTAACGAGGTGGGCGAACTGGAACTCCGCAAGGTGCTTGCTGAGTTTGGTGACGTGGAGCGCCCCGCGGCAGTGGCTGCGGCAATCGTGCGCGCGCTTCCGATCGCCACGACGACCCAGCTCAAAGCCGTGCTAGAACCGTTCAGCCAGCGTGGCCGCAATGCCAAGCTTCCCGCCCGCGTGTTTCAGGCGATTCGCATTGCCGTAAATCGCGAAATGGACGTGCTCGATTGCTTTTTGACGGACTGCGTCGACGTACTGGCGCCCGGCGGACGCCTGGTGGTGATGAGCTACCACAGCCTCGAAGACCGGCGCGTCAAAAATTTAATGCGCGAAGGCCGCCTCGACGGCGAGGCCGACCGCGACGACTTCGGGCGCCGCCTGGTTCCGTTTTCGTTAATTACCCGCAAGCCGGTCAGCGCCAGCCCCGACGAACTCGAACGCAATCCGCGGTCGCGCTCGGCGCGGCTCCGCGCTGCCGAAAAAACAGCCCCAAATCATGGCTGAGCCCACGCCGCGCGTCAACGTCACTTCCGTACTCCGAGGGAGTTTTTTGGGCCACCCCTATGTGGTCCGCAACCTGCCGTTTGTCGCCTACCTCAGCGCTCTGGGAATGGTCGCCATCTTTTTGGCGCACAGGACCGAGCAAAACGCGCGCACGATCAGCGAGCGGTCGGCCGAACTGAGTGAAATCAAGTCAGAGTACCTCGAGGCCAAGTCGACGCTGATGCGCTTGGGCACCGAAAGTTCGGTGCGCGAACGCGCGCAGCTGATGGGCTTGGTGCCACCGACTAAAGCCCCTGAACGCATAACGATTCCGAAGGATGACACCGAATGACCCTGAACGCCTGAATTCGCGCTGGGTCGCCGGGCTTACGGCGATCTTGGCGCTATTCGCGACGGCGGTACTCGTGAAGCTGTATGTCGTATCGCTTCGCGACGGCGAGGCACTCCGAGCGGAGGGGCGCGAACGCGTAGTCCAGCAGCGCGAGGTTCCGGCCAGCCGCGGCAACATTTATTCAGCAGATGGCCAGCTGCTGGCGACCTCGATGCCAGTGTATGAGCTGCGTTGGGACGCGTCGATCGTCGACCAAGAGCGATTCGACGAGCGCATTCAAAAAACGGTGCTGGGCCTGCACCGGCTACTTCCCGAACGCAGCGCGTCGGAGTGGTTGACCTACCTGCGCGAACAGCACCGCGAAGGCAAGCGCTACGCGTTCCTCGCCAAAAACTTGAGTTTTAGCCTGTACCGCAAGGTGCGCGACCTACCACTTTTTGAAGGCGGCCCCTTTAAAAGCGGACTGATTGCCGAAGAGCGGTACACCCGTCTGATGCCGATGGGCATGCTAGCCCAGCGCACGATTGGGTACTGGCGGCCCGACGCCAAGGCCGGGCTCGAGGCCACGTTTAACGAGGTGCTCGGCGGCCAAAACGGCCTACGCTGGATGCAGCACTTTGGCAAAGGCCAGTGGAAGCCCTTGGAAGCGGAATTTGAGGTGGATCCGCGAGACGGAGCCGACATCGAAATCACGCTGGACACGCGCATCCAAGACATCGCCCACCGCGCCCTACTCCAACGACTCGAGCAGTTTCAGGCGGACCACGGAAGCGTCATTGTGATGGAGGTCGCAACCGGAAAAATCCGCGCCATGGTCAATTTGGGTCGCGAAAAAGACGATTCGGTGTACACGGAGCTCCGCAACTACGCCGTGTGGGAACGCACCGAACCGGGGTCCACGTTTAAGTTTGCCGCGCTCCTCGCCGCCCTCGAAGACGGCATTGTCGACACCGCCACCAAGGTCGATACCGACGGTGGGGTTTATGTGGTGCACGGCAAAAAGGTCAACGATTCGCACAAGGGGGGCTATGGCGTGATTTCGCTAGGGCGTGCCCTCGAGGTTTCGAGCAATACCGGGGTAGTTAAGGCCATTTACCCGAAGTATGCCGCCGAACCGCAAGAGTTCGTCGACCGCCTCTACCAAATGGGGCTCGGCGAAAAAACAGGTATTGAAGTCAACGGCGAGAGTGCCCCGTTCATTCCCAATCCCCAAAGCGCGCGCTGGTCAGGCACTACGCTGCCCTGGATGATGTTCGGGTATGGCGTGCAGTGTACGCCCCTGCAAACGCTGGCCTTCTACAACGCCCTGGCCAACGACGGAAAGATGGTGCGTCCGAGGCTGTGGGAGCGCACGCTGGACCGCGGTCAAGTAGTGGCCGAGTCGGAATTGGACTACATCCGCAGCAGCATTGCGTCGAAAGAAAACGTGATGAAGGTGCGGGATTTGATGGAAAAAGTGGTGATTCGCGGCACTGCGGCCAACATCAAGTTGGACTCGCTCAAGCTCGCGGGCAAGACCGGCACCTGCCAGCTGGAGTACTGGAATCCGGCCAATATGGGCTACCAGGCAACGTTTGCCGGGTATTTTCCGGCGGACAATCCCAAGTACTCCTGTGTGGTGGTGATTGCCCGACCGATTAAGAGCATGGGCTACTACGCCAACATCGTCGCGGCGCCGGTGTTCCAAGACATTGCTTTGGGGATTACGCGCTTTATTCCCGACGACCGCACGCCTCCGCGCGGATACTGGAGCGACGGGCTCGAAACGGCCGCCCGCAAGCAGGAGGCCAGCGCCGAAAAACGCTGGGCCGAGGCCGAGGCAGCGCTCGAGCGCGGCAGCATGCCCAACTGGACGGGCTGGAAGGCCACCGACGCCCTGCACTTGCTGGAGCGCTACGGGTATTCCGTGCAAACCAAGGGTAACGGCCGCGTGCGCAGCTGGGTGCCTGGCGGCGCACGCAAATCGATTACGCTGATTTTAGGATGAAGCTGCTCAAAAACCTGCTTTATGGGGTGCGCCTGATCGACGTTCAGGGCAGCACCAACATCGCCGTGGAGTCGGTGACGACCGACAGCCGCAAGGTCCGCCCAGACAGCATGTTTGTAGCGGTGCGCGGAACGCATTCCGACGGCCACAGCTACCTGGAGCAAGCCCTCGCCGCTGGAGCCAAGGTGCTCGTGGTAGAGTCGCTTCCCGCTGCACCTTCGCCAAGCGCCACTTGGGTGGTGGTAACCAACAGCGCTGAAGCCTATGCGCTAATGGCGTGTTCATGGTTTGATCAGCCCAGCCACGACATGCAGGTGGTCGGCGTTACGGGCACCAACGGCAAGACGACTACAGCCACACTGCTCTACCACATGCTTCAAAACCGTGGTGTGCGGACCGGCCTGATCAGCACGGTTAAGGTTTGCGTGCACACCACCGAGGAGCCCGCCACCCACACCACGCCCGACGCGTGGGTGCTTCAGGGGCATCTTGCGCGAATGCGCGAGGCCGGATGCAAAGTGGTATTCATGGAAGTGAGTTCGCATGGACTGGTGCAGCACCGCGTAACAGGACTGCGGTTCGCGGGGGCGGTGTTCACCAACATTTCGCACGACCACCTTGACTACCACGGCACGATGGACCACTACGTCGCCGCCAAAAAGATGCTGTTCGACGGTTTGGATTCTGACGCCTTTGCGCTGGTGAATTCCGACGACAAGCACGGCGAAACGATGCTGCTCGATTGTACGGCCCGCAAGCTGACCTATGCGCTCAAGCGTCCGGCCGACGTCAAGGTGAAAATTTTGGAGTCGCACCTCCAAGGCACGCTGCTCAGCGTCAACCAGCGCGAGTGCTGGTCGCAGCTCATCGGCACGTTCAATGCCTACAATATGGCGGCGATGTACGGGGTGGCGGTGGAGCTTGGGGTTCCGGCCGACGAGGCGCTTCAGGCGCTGAGTGCGGTGCGCAGCGTTGACGGTCGCTTTCAAAAGGTGGGCGGACCCGACAACCGCATGGGCATTGTGGATTATGCGCACACGCCCGACGCGCTCGAAAACGTGCTCAAGACGCTGCAGGAGCTGAATCAAGGGGCCCAGCAAATTATTACGGTGGTAGGATGCGGCGGGGACCGCGACCGGAGCAAGCGCCCCGAGATGGCCCGCATTGCCGCGGACCGCAGCACGAAGGCGATTTTGACCAGCGACAATCCGCGCAGCGAAGATCCAGAGGCGATTTTGGACGATATGGAAGCCGGGCTCGATCCGGTCCAGAAGCGCCGCACGCTGCGAATCATTGACCGCGCTCAGGCGATCAAGCTCGCAGTGCAGTTGGCGCAGCCGGGCGACGTGGTTCTCGTCGCGGGCAAGGGCCACGAGACCTACCAAGAAGTTGCCGGCGTCAGGCATCCGTTTGACGATGTGGCCGTCCTAAAAGCTCAGTTTAACGATTTGTAAGCCATGCTGTACGCGCTATTTGACCTTCTCAAGCCCTACGATCTTCCCGGCGCAGGGCTGTTCAGCTACCTGACGTTTCGGGCGGCTTTAGCCATTTTGCTCTCCCTGACTATTAGCCTGGCATTTGGGGGGCGTTTAATCAAACTGCTTCGTAGGCTTCAGGTCGGCGAAACGGTGCGCGACCTCGGACTCGAAGGCCAGCTCAGCAAAGCAGGTACTCCGACCATGGGCGGGCTTATCATTTTGGCGGCCATCGTCATTCCCGTCCTACTCGTGGCAAACTTATCAAACATTTACATCCAGTTATTATTGCTTACCACGGTGTGGATGGGTGCCATTGGCTTCGCAGACGACTACATCAAGGTGTTTCGCAAAAACAAGCAGGGTTTGCGGGGCATCTTCAAAGTCATCGGACAAGTCACGCTAGGCCTTGTGGTTGGTGCGGTACTGGCTTTTCACCCCGACGTACGGATGAAAGAAGAGCTTCCGGCGACCGCGCTCGACGAACTGTACGGCGAAGTGGGCGGTGGCAAACCGACGTTTGGCCCCGCCGAGCAGCACCTGAAAACCACGATTCCGTTCATCAAAGACTCGACGTTTGACTACGCCGACTTGGTATTTTGGACCGACGCTCAAACCGAGTGGGCGTGGCTGCTCTTCATTCCGATCGTAATCTTCATCATTACGGCGGTCAGCAACGGCGCCAACTTGACCGACGGCCTTGACGGCCTGGCGGGCGGGACATCCGCCATCATCGCTTTCACCCTCGCAATCTTGGCCTACGTGAGCGGATCGGTGGTGTTCGCCAGCTACCTCGACATCATGTACATCCCGATGTCGGGCGAAATGATCGTGTTTGCCGCGGCCTTCTTGGGAGCCGCCATCGGCTTTTTGTGGTACAATACCTACCCGGCTCAAGTGTTTATGGGCGACACCGGCAGCCTTTCGATCGGCGCCATCATTGCGGTGTTTGCGCTGGCGATCCGCAAAGAACTCCTGATTCCGATTCTGGCCGGCGTGTTTTTGGTTGAAAACCTCAGCGTGGTGCTGCAGGTCGCCTACTTCAAGTACACCAAAAAGAAGTTCGGCGAGGGCCGCCGCATCTTCTTGATGTCGCCGCTGCACCACCACTACCAGAAAAAGGGCCTTCACGAGTCCAAAATCGTGACGCGCTTCTGGATTTCGGGCATCTTCTTGGCCATCTTCACGTTGATCACGCTAAAACTCCGCTAGTCCCGTGCGTGCTCCCCTACCCCATAAAATTGCCGTGCTCGGCGGCGGCGAGAGCGGAATCGGTGCGGCCCTTTTGGCGGCCCACCGCGGCGTCGACGTGTTCCTTAGCGAGGGAAAGTCCCTGGGCCCAGGCTTCCGGGCTGAATTGGAGGCGGCCGGCGTTCCGTTTGAAGAAGGGCAGCACAGCCTAGAGCAGCTGCTCCGAGCCGAGGCCGTCGTGAAAAGCCCGGGAATTCCGCCCAGCCACCCCACCGTCGTAGCCCTGAAGGAGGCCGGAATTCCGATTTGGTCCGACATCGAGTGGTTCTACCGCAACTGCCCCGCCCACGCCAAAATTGCGGCCATTACCGGCAGCAACGGCAAGACCACGACGACCAGCTGGCTCGGACACATTTTGAAGCAAGCAGGCGCCAACGTTCAGGTGGGCGGCAACATCGGGGTGGGCGCAGGCCGTCTGCTTCTCGATGCAGACGCCGACATCTACGTGCTCGAGGTTTCGAGCTACCAGCTCGAGGACTGCCCGAGCTTCAAGCCCGACGTGGCGGTGCTCACCAACATTACGCCCGACCACTTGGACCGCTACGGAAGCCTTGAGGCCTACGCCGAGACCAAGTTTGCCATTGCCCAGCACCAAGGGGCCGAAGACGCCTTTGTTTTTTATGGCGAAGACCCTGTCAGCCGCCGCTACCTCGAGCGCGTAGCCGCTAGCCTTTACCCCATCTACACCTCAGAACCGGCTGTACTTCCGGTTCAAGGTGCCGCCCCAATCCCTCCCAAGTACCTCATTCGCACTGCCCACTCCGACATGACTATTGATGAACTCGCCCTTCAAGGCAAGCACAACACGTTTAATGCCCTCGCTGCGGGCCTTTCTGCCCGACTGCTCCAGGTGCGCGACGAAGCCATCCGCGAGTCCTTGGCGCACTTTGAGGGCCTCGAGCACCGCATGGAATCAGTGGCGCACGTGGCAGGAATCCATTTCATCAACGACTCCAAAGCGACCAACGTCAACTCGACGTACTACGCGCTGGAGAGCATGACCACGCCCACCGTGCTGATCCTCGGCGGCGTCGACAAGGGCAACGACTACAGCGAACTGTTCCGCCTCGTCGAGAAAAAGGTCAAAGCCATTGTGGCAATGGGCACCGACAACCGAAAAATCGTCGAAGCCTTTGAAGGTCGCGTGCACTTCTTGGCCGAAACCGCAAGTATGGAGCAGGCCGTGCGCACCGCCTACCAGCTCGCGAGCAAAGGCGACACGGTACTGCTAAGCCCCTGCTGCGCCAGCTTCGACCTGTTTCAGAACTACGAAGACCGCGGACGCCAATTCAAAACCTGCGTACGCACCCTGTAATCCATGGAGCACCAAGGCTTTAGCACGTACTTTCAGGGCAGCACCCAGGTTTGGGTGAGCCTGATCCTGCTTTCGCTTTTTTCGCTGCTGCCCGTGTACAGCGGCGGCGGCGCCTTCAGCTACTTCGCCTACGTGGTGCTCAGCTGGGTGGTCGCCTTTGTGGTTCACCGCACCCCCTACCGATTCTTCGGCAGCCTTGCTGGCCTCCTGATGGTGCTGAGCATCGGCCTTTTGGCCCTCACGCTCGCCCAGGGGCGGACCATTGGCGGCGCTAACGCGAGCCGCTGGCTCAACATCTTCGGAATTTCGTTTCAAACGAGCGCCATGGCCAACGTGGTCCTCATCATGTTCGTCGCGCGGCAGCTGGCCAAACGCAAGGAGGAATGGACCTTTTGGCAGTCGTTCCGCAAGGTGCTTTGGGCCATTTTCTTGACCGTAGGGCTCATTTTGCCTGCCAACTTTTCGACTGCCGCCCTGGTGTTCTTAAACGCCAGCGTGGTGCTCGCCTTGGGCGGATACCCGTTTCGCTACCTGCTCGGTATCGCCGGAATCGGTGCGGGATTTCTCGCCCTGTTTGTTTCGGCGGTGCTCATCGCGCCCGACCTCATGCCCAACCGCGTACAAACGTGGAAGTCGCGCATCGAGACCTTTGCCGGCGGCGGAACCGAAGACGACACCTACCAAACCACCACCGCCCAAAGCGCGATCGCCGAAGGCGGGATTTTCGGCCAGGGCCCGGGGGCTGGGCTCTACAAGCACTTTTTGCCCCAAAACAATTCTGACTTCGTGTATGCCCTGATCGTCGAAGAGTACGGTCTCGTGGGCGGAACCGTGATCTTGGCCATGTACGTCTGGCTGCTCTTCTCGGTCGTGCGGGTTGCCAAGCGGGCCAAAGACTTGTTTGGCAAGCTCCTCGCCTTGGGCATTGGGTACGCTATCGTACTTCAAGCATTCATCAACATGGCCGTAGCCACCGGACTTTTTCCCGTCACCGGCCAAACCCTGCCGCTCGTGAGCGCGGGCGGAACCTCGTTGGTCATCACCAGCGCCGCTTTGGCCATGGTTATTGCCGTGAGCCGAGGCAAGGGCGACGGCCAAAATGTCGACCCTGAACTCGCTGACGCCCTCGCCAACGACTGGAACGAAGCACCTGAACCCAACCGCAAAGCCTAGCACCTAAGACCCCATGGCGGAACAACTGCGCATCATCATCTCTGGCGGCGGAACCGGCGGACACATTTTTCCGGCCGTCAGCATCGCCCGCGAAATTCAGTCGCGCTACCCGCAGTCGCGCATCCTCTTTGTGGGGGCCGAAGGCCGCATGGAAATGGAACGCGTTCCCGCGGCGGGCTTTCCCATTGAAGGCATTCGCATCGCCGGATTCCAGCGCAAAAAACTGCTCGCCAACCTCAGTTTGCCCGCTAAAATTTGGTCCAGCCTGCGGCGCGTGCGGGCCATTATGGAGCGCGAGCGTCCGCACTTGGTCATCGGCACCGGCGGTTACGTGAGCGGACCCACCCTTTGGGTCGCCCAGCGTATGGGTATTCCGACCCTAATCCAAGAACAAAACAGCTTTGCGGGCTGGACCAACCGTTGGCTGAGCAAAAAGGCCGGAGCCATCTGCGTTGCCTACCCCGGCATGGAATCGGCCTTCCCCGCCGACCGCATTCGCTTTACCGGCAACCCCGTTCGGCCTGACCTCGCCACTCTGGCCCATACGCCCACCACCGACGCGTTGCGTGCTGAGGCCAAAATCGCCCTGGGCTACGACCCGGCCAAGCCCCTCGTCTTGATACTCGGCGGAAGCCAGGGGGCTCGCGCCATCAACGAGGGCGTAGCCTCGTGCGAAAACATGTGGCGTTCCAGCGACATCCAAATCTTTTGGCAGTGCGGACGCTTTTATGCCCAAGACCTCATCGCCCGCTTTGGCCAGGGGCGCGGACGCCAAATCAGCGCCTTCATCGACGACATGCCCAGCGTGCTGCGCGCCGCCGACCTCGTGCTGTCGCGCGCCGGAGCCGGAACCCTCAGCGAACTTACCTGCGCGGGATCGGCATCGGTCCTGGTTCCCTCGCCCAATGTGGCCGAAGACCACCAAACCCACAACGCCCAAAGCTTGGTAGCCGCAGGAGCTGCGGTCATCATGCCCGAGGTCAACATCGCCAATCTGTGCGGATACGTGCACGGCCTCTTGTACCGCCCCGACGAACTCGAATTGCTTCGCGGGAACGCCCGCAAACTCGCTAAGCCGCACGCCGCAGCCGACATCGTCACCGAATGCGAACGACTCTGGACATGGCGCGCATAAACGGTCCAGAACGTATTCCCGCGCTCGACTTTTTGGGCATCGGCGGCATTGGCATGTCGTCGCTAGCTCGTTGGGCCATGGCGCGCGGAATCCCCGTGAGCGGCTACGACAAAACCCCGTCAGACCTCACGGAGGCCTTGGTGTCAGAAGGCGCTCGCGTTCGGTTCGACGAGTCGCTCGAGGCCTGGCACGTGCCCGCGGACGCCTGGATCATCTACACTCCAGCAATTCCCGCCGACCACCCGCAGCTGGCGACAGCCAAAGCACAGGGCCGAACCCTTCTCAAGCGCGCTGAACTTCTCGGCCAAATCGCCAACGCCGGCACCTGCCTGGCCGTCGGCGGCACCCACGGCAAAACCACGACCTCGGCCATGCTCGCCTGGATGCTCCACCAGCACCAACCGGTGCAAGCCTTTTTGGGCGGAATCGCCACGAACTTCCAATCAAACTGCCTACCCGGACCCGCCAACCTCAGCGTCGTCGAGGCCGACGAATTCGACCGCTCCTTTCTGCACCTGCACCCCAGCGCCGCGATCATCACCAGCACCGACGCCGACCACCTCGACATTTACGGCGAGGCCGATTCGGTAGTCGATGGGTTTCGGGCTTTTGCCGCACAGGTCAAGGGGCCGCTGTTTGCGGGCCCGGGCTGCGCTGACCTGGCTGGCGCCGAGACCTACGGACGCCCCGGCGACCGCTACACGTTCCGCGACGTGCGGCTTGAAGGCGGACGCCAAGCCTTTACCCTGGTGCTCGACGGCATCGAGGTGCCGACCCACGCGGGACTCCCCGGGCTGCACAACGTCGAAAACGCCGTTGCGGCGGCGGCGCTGGCCCACAGCGTGGGCATGCCCGCAGCGGCGATCGGCGAAGCCATCGCCCGCTTTCGCGGGGTAGCGCGGCGGTTCGACCGCCGCGCGAGCGCCGCCGGCCGCCACTACATCGACGACTACGCCCACCACCCCACCGAACTTCGGCGGTTCATTGAAGCCCTGCGCGGAATGTTTCCGGACCAAAAAATCGCTTTACTCTTTCAGCCCCACCTGTACAGCCGCACCCGCGACTTCGCCGCCGGATTTGCCGAGGCCCTCGGGGCCGCCGACTTCGTCGGCATTTTGCCCATTTATGCAGCCCGCGAGCGCGCCATGGCGGGCGTCGACAGCGCGATGCTGGCGGCCCGAATCCCGGGCGCCCAGCTCGTGCCCTACGACCGCGGCGCGCAGTGGCTGGCGAGCCAGCCCGCCACCGTGGTGGCCACGGTGGGCGCGGGCGACATCGACCGCTTGGTTCCGCACGTGGAACGCCTAATTCGCGCCGAAGCATGAAACCCTGGATGCGCAAAACGGGCGTGATTGCCTCCTGGCTCATCGGCCTGACCGGACTCGGAGCGGGCATTGCCCTCGGCCTTCAGCCTCGGGGCTCCATTTCGGTTCGGTCCGTCAAGGTGCGCATTCACCAACCGGCCGATCAGGTGCTGCTGGTGACCCGAGATATGCATCCCATTCTGGCTGAGGCGGGTGCGCCGTGGAAGGGCCAAAACCTCAAAGAAATCAACATTCCGCTGTTAGAAGAAAAGCTCAAAAGCCACCCACAGGTCAAAAACGCCGAGGTATTTTCATCGTGGGATGGAACAGTCTACAGCGTCGTGAAGCAAAAAGTAGCTAAAGCACGCATTTCGAACGGAATACAAAGCGCGTACTGCGACGCTTCGGGCAACCTTTTCCCCATTTCGAAGCACGACAACCCGCGACTTCCGCTCGTGACCGGCACCTACACCCGGGCGCGCCGGCTCGAAGCGATGCGCCTGCTGGACCGCGCTGCCCAGCATTCCGCGTTCCGCGGCGGTTGGTACGCACTCGATTTTGCGCCCGAAACCGGGTTTACCGCTTTCCCCGAATGGCATCCGCACCGCATTGTGTGGGGCGACGCCTCCGCCTTTGCCGACAAGGCCCACCGCGCCAAGTCGATTTATGCCTACGCCCTACAAAACAAATTTTTAGACCAGCTCGACCGGCTCGACGTGCGCTTCGAGAACCAAGTGGTCTTCACGCGAACCTCTACCCCTAGCCAACCATGAACACGCACCGCATCGCCGTAGGTCTTGACATCGGCACCACCAAAATCGCCGTGCTCGTCGGCCGCCTCGACGCCCACCGCAAGCTCGAAATCCTCGGACACGGAACAGCCCCCAGCATGGGCGTTCAGCGCGGCGTAGTGGTCAACATCACCCAAACGATTGAATCGATTCAGCAAGCCGTTGAAGCTGCCAAAATCGACTGCGGTTTTGACATTAACGGTGTCGTGGTGGGCATCGCCGGCCAGCACATCCGCAGCCTGCAGCACAGCGACTACATCACGCGCGTCGACGCCGAAGAAGTGATCGACGAGCTCGACCTCGAGCGCTTGACCGAAAACGTCCACAAGCTGGCGATGATGCCGGGCGAGGAGATTATTCACGTGATTCCGCAAGAATACAAGGTCGACGGCCAGGGCGACATTAAAGAGCCCCGCGGAATGTATGGAGCGCGCCTCGAAGCCACCTTCCACATTGTGGTGGGTCAGGTGACGAGCATTCGCAACATCGCCCGCTGCGTCAAGTCGGCCGGCCTCGACCTCAAGGCCATCAACCTCGAGCCGCTGGCGAGCGCTGAGGCCGTGCTGAGCCAAGAGGAGAAGGAAGCCGGCGTAGTGCTCGTCGACATCGGCGGTGGAACCACCGACATCGCCATTTTCAAAGACGGCATCATTCGCCACACGGCGGTGATTCCCTACGGCGGAAACATCATCACCAACGACATTAAGGAAGGCTGCAGCATCATCGAGAAGCAGGCCGAGCAGCTCAAGGTGAAGTTCGGTTCCGCGTGGCCCGGCGAAAACAAAGAAAACGAGATTGTTTCCATTCCAGGTCTGCGCGGACGCGACCCTAAGGAGATCAGCCTCAAGACGTTGAGCCGCATCATTCACGCGCGCACTACCGAAATCATCAACGCGGTGTTTACCGAAATCAAGAACTACGGGTACGACCAGCCGTCGCGCAAGCTGATTGCCGGCGTCGTAATTACCGGCGGCGGAAGCCAACTCAAGCACGTCAAGCAACTCGTGGAGTACCTCACCGGCATGGACACGCGCATCGGCTACCCCAACGAGCACCTCGCCTCGCTGCCTTCGGACCACGTGCTGAATTCGCCGATGTACGCGACCGCCGTGGGCCTTCTGATGAAGGGACTCGAAGGCCGCGACGTCGAAGGTTTTGTGCGCGAAGCCTTAACCGATGTAGAGGCCGCTCATGCCGTCCTCGAATCCTCCTTGGACTTCCAAGTGGTAGAAACCGAGCCTTCAGCCGTTTCGGCCCCCGAGGCCCTCGTTGAGGCCGAACTCGAAACGGTGCCTTCAGCGAGCAGTTCGGCGGAACAACCCCAAAAAACCAAGGCTAAAGGCGACTTTTTCAAGCGCTGGGCCGACGGATTCCTCAAACTCATTGACGACAACGATTTGAATTAATACTATGGACCTCAATCCTCTCGATTTCGACCTCCCCAAGCATCGTTCGTCTGCCATTAAAGTGGTGGGTGTAGGCGGTGGCGGATCCAACGCCGTCAACTACATGAAAAACCAGGGAATTCGCGGTGTAGACTTCATCATCTGCAACACCGACGCCCAGGCCCTTACGCACAGTCCGGTGGAAACCAAAATCCAGCTCGGAGCAACCCTGACCGAAGGCCTCGGCGCCGGCGCCAACCCCGAAGTGGGCGAGCAAGCCGCCCTAGAGAGCTACGCCGAAATTCAGGCAGCCCTCGGCACCCAGACCAAGATGGTCTTCATCACCGCGGGAATGGGCGGTGGAACCGGCACCGGAGCCGCCCCCATCATCGCTAAAGCATCGCGGGAACTCGGCATTTTGACCGTAGGCATTGTGACCGCCCCGTTTGGATTCGAAGGCAACATGCGCCTCCGCCAGGCAGAACTTGGCATCGAGCGCCTGCGGGAGCATGTGGATTCGCTCATCGTGATCAACAACAACAAGCTGCGCGAGGTCTACGGCAATTTGGGCTTCAAGCAAGGCTTCATGAAGGCCGACGAGGTGCTGTCAACGGCAGCGCGCGGAATCGCCGAAGTCATCACGCACCACTACAGCGTCAACATTGACCTTCGCGACGCCAAAACCGTGCTGCACAACAGCGGAACGGCCATCATGGGCAGCGCCAAAGCTTCAGGATCGACCCGCGCGCTTTCCTCGGTGCGCAGCGCACTCGACAGCCCGTTGCTCAACGACAACCACATCGAAGGTGCGCGCTACGTGCTGTTGCTCATCGTCAGCGGAACCGGCGAGCACGAGGTCACGCTCGACGAAATCGGTGAGATCAACGACTTCATTCAGGAGCAAGCCGGCCGCCAAGTCGACATCATCATGGGTATTGGCGAAGATCCGCACCTTGACGACGCGCTACAGGTAACCGTAATCGCAACAGGATTCAGCGCAACCAACCCGATCGGTACGGTTAATCCGGCCGAGCCAGAAAAGGTGGTGTACGAGCTTCGTCCCGACTCTTCACCCGGTTCGCAGTTCAATCTGTTTGAAGAGCCGGTTCGTTCGAAAAGTCCGCTCGAGGTAGAAGCTTTGAGCCCAATCGACACGCCGATCGCCGACGTGTTTGAGCCGGTAGACGTTAGTGAGGCAACCCCAGCCGCTTCAGTTGACGCGCCCCTAGCCGAAGCCGCTTGGGAATCTCCGGTAGCCGAAACTCCAGAAGCCGAAGTTCAGCCTGCTTTTGAGCTCGAAACCGAAGACACCGATTTTGCGTTTGAGCTGCGCACCGAAGAGCCTTGGGACGCCGACGAGCCCGCTCCCGTAGCCGAAATCGAGGTCGAATCAGCCGCAGCAAGTTTGCCCGCCGAGGAGCCCGCCGAAGCCGAAGAACCGAGCCCCACCATGACGTGGACCTTGGATTGGAACGACGAGCCCGCGCGACCCGCAAAGGCCGTGGGCCTGGACGAACTTCTCGCCTTTGAAGCGGCACTCCGCGGGACCGACGCACCTATTCCGTCAACCGACAGCGACGTAGCGATGGAGTCCGTAGAAGCCATTGAGGCCGTTGATGCGATTGAAGAGATTGAAGCCGTTCAAGAGATTGAAGCATTCACTGCGTTTGAACCCGTGGACGACGTTCATGAAGTAGCGGAGTCTGCCGAAGCGGTTGACGCATTAGAAGCACCGGTAGCATTTGAAGCGCCCGAGGAGGTTGAAGAATTAGAGGCACCGGTGGCATTTGATGCACCCGAGGCGATTGAAGCTTTTGAAGCGCCGGTGGCATTTGAACCTCCTCTTGAAGCTCCAGCCCTAGAAGTGCCGATTTCTCAGCGCTCTCATGCTGAAGATGTGCGCTTCGAGGTCCGTACTGCCGAGGTCAACACCATGTTTGCTCCTGAAATCGACCCCGACCGCGACAGCCTCGAAGAGACGATGCGCCGAATGGCTCAAGAGCGCCGGGCTTACCTTCAGGCCTATAGCCACCGGTTTGGACAAAACCAATTGCGCATGCAGCAAGGTGACCTAGACCGTCCGGCGTTTGAGCGCCAGGGCTGGGATCTCGATGCATCCGCTCGCTATTCACAGCAAAACGCTCTAGGTGATCACATAGTACGAGGCGAAAAGAACGACGTGGAATTCCGCCCTAATAATTCGTTTTTGCACGACAATGTCGATTGAGGCCTTTGAAGCCCAGTTGGGTGACGACATGAAGGCGGCCATGCGCGCCAAGGACCAAGTGCGATTGGAGGCAATCCGCTCTATTCGCGCAGCGCTAACCACCGAGAAAACCTCGGCGGCCAACCAAGGCACCCTGACCGACGCCCAGGCAATCGCGGTACTGCAGCGCTTGAAAAAGCAGCGCATCGAGGCGGCTGACATCTTCAACGCCCAGAACCGAACCGACCTCGCCCTTGTTGAAGAAGCCCAGCTAGCGGTCATTCAAACCTACCTGCCGGCTGCACTCGAAGGCGATGAGCTCGAGGCCGCCGTGCGCGAACTGCTCGCAGCTCACCAACTGACTGAAGCCGGTCAGTTTGGCCAAGCCATGGGCCTCGCATCGAAGGCCTTAGCAGGGAGGGCCGACGGCAAAGCCATTTCGGCGGTCGTCAAAGCCCTGCTGCAGGGTTAAGGCCTAGTAAAATCCGTAGAGAAGGCGCACCGACACCACGTCGGCCTTATCTACCGCAGAAACGGGTACGCGCCAAAGTCCGGCAGAAAGGTTGACCTCGTTGCCGATGTAGTTGTAGCGCACCCCTATTTCAGAGAAAACCCCTGACGAGCCGTCGCGCACAAACGCTGGGCCGATGCCGCTGTAGTTGCGCACTTGGCGCGCAAAAGATCCGTACCCCAGATTCACAAAGGCTCCGACAAAGGCGTCGGAACTCAAGGTACTCCCCAAACCGGTCTGTATCGAGGCGGCAAGGGTGTAATGGTAGCCGAGGCCAAGCGCACCGGTTACGCCCTGCGACTGCGCGAGAGCCAAACCGATCGGGGCCGTTAATCCCAGCGAAAGCTCGTCGCCGACCGGAAGCGTAAACCGTGGAGCATATGTCACGCCATTGCTCGCGAACGGCATGGATAGCGTCGACAAATCGATTCCGATGCTGTAGTCGTAGCCCACTGCGTGAAACCACTGTCCATTTTTAAGGTCAATTGTCTGAGCCAAAGCGGGTAGCGCGGCCGCCGACAACAGGAGGCCCAAAATCCAGTTCTTCATGCGCTAAAGGTAGTGCGCGGTACCTTTGCTGAACGTGACCATTCCCGTTATCTCTTGGGTTTGGCGCCAGTACCGCGCCGCATTTGAAGGGCTCAGCCAAGAGGCCTGGGTCCTGGCCACCGTCATGTTTGTGAACCGGGCCGGAACCATGGTGCTTCCCTTCCTGGGGCTGTACCTGCGCGAAGGCTTGGGCTTCAGCCTCGCCGACACGGGCTGGATCATGGCCTTTTATGGCATCGGATCGATGGTGGGCGCCCTCGCGGGCGGAGCCCTTTCGGACCGCTGGGGCTCTTACCGGGTGCAAACGACCGCGCTGTTCGTAGGGTCGGGGCTGTTCTTGGTGCTCAGCTTTCTCACCGAGTTTTGGTCGCTGGCCATGGGCGTGTTTGTACTCACCGCCGTCGCCGACATGGTGCGTCCGGCTAACTCATCGGCCGTCTTCGAGTACGCCAAAGAGGGAAACGTCACGCGGGCCTTTTCGCTGAATCGCATGGCGATCAACTTTGGCTTTTCGGTCGGACCGGCAGCCGCCGGCGTCATCGCCGCGTGGAGCTACCAGGGCCTCTTTTGGGCTGACGCCGCCACCTGTGCGGCGGCCGGGCTGCTCTTTGTCGGATTTTTCCGCAAACGACGTCCGCGCCGCGCCCGCGAAACCCAACAGGGCGTAAAATCCCCGTACCGCGACCGCGGGGCCCTTGCTTTCTCGATTCTTGTCCTCCTTTTTGCCGTGGCCTTTTTTCAGCTGGTCTCCACCATGCCGCTCTACTACCGCGAGGTATTTGCGCTGCGCGAAGAGCAAATTGGGCTGCTCCTGGGCTTTAACGGCCTCCTTATCGTCGCCGTAGAAATGGTTTTTGTGAACTGGGCTCAGAACCGCATTGCGCCCCGCCACGCGATTGCCTTGGGCGTACTCGTGATGGCCTTGGCTTTTGCCAGCCTGAACTGGGCGACCGGGCTCACGGGACTGTACGCCTCAATGCTGCTGCTCAGCGTATCCGAAATCTTGGCAATGCCGTTCATGATTTCGTGGATCACGTTGCGAGCGGGCGACCAGTCGCGCGGTCGCTACCTGGGCCTCTACGCCGCCACCTACGCGCTGGGCCACATCTTGGCTCCGCTGGTCGGAACCTACGTCATCGCCCACTACGGCTACCCCCAGCTGTACTACGGCGTGGCGGCTCTGTCGGTGGTTACCGCCTTCGGATTCAGCCAGCTACCTCCCGCGATTGGGCGTCAATCGCGGCCATAGCCGTAGTATTGACGATTTCGCGCACGCTGCAGCCCAGCTGAAGCACGTGGGCCGGATAATCGAGTCCCACCAGCAGCGGTCCGACCGCTTCCATGCCCGCCATCGACTGCAGCAGCTTGTACGAAATGTTGGCGGACGAAAGTCCGGGGAACATAAATACATTGGGCCCCTTGCCCACCAGGTCGCTGAACGGAAACTGCTCGGCCAGCAACGTGTTGTCCACGGCGAAGTTGGCCTGCATCTCGCCGTCGACAACCAGGTCGGGGTCGGCGCTGCGAATCATGCGGAGTGCTTCGCGCATCTTGCGGGGCGTGACGCCGTCGCTCGAACCAAAATTTGAATAGCTCAGCAAAGCCACACGGGGCTGAATGTTCATTTTGCGGACCATCTTCGAGACCTCAGACACTATCTGGGCTATGCGCTCGGCCGACGGATCCTGATTGATCGTCGTGTCGGCAAAAAACTTGGGTCCTTGCTTGGTCAGCATCACGTACACGCCGGCCACCGTTGAGGCCGCGGTCTTCGGTCCCAAAATCTCCAACACGGGGCGCACGGCACGGGTGTACTTCACGGTGGCTCCGGTCACGTACGCGTCAGCGTGGCCGCTGCGCACCATCATCGGACCGTAGTAGTCGCGGTTAAACATCAATCGGCGGGCTTCTTCGCGGCCCACTCCGCGCCGCTGGCGCATCGCATACAGGGTCTCGGCGTACTCTGCCTGGTGCACAGCCGAATTACTGCGCGGATCAATCATCTGTACGTCTTCGAGGCCCAGATTGTATTCCTCGATCAGGGCCTTAATCTTAGCTACGTCTCCCAAGAGTATTGGCTCGCAGATACCCTCTTCCATCGCGATTTGAGCCGCTTTAAGTACGCGGTAGTGGTCAGCCTCGTTAAACACCACGCGTTTGGGTGCGGACTTTGCCTTTTCTACCGCCAGGCGGATAAACTTGTCGTCGCGGCCGAGTCGGTTTCGCAGGTCTTCTTCGTAGGCCTCCCAATTGGTTATGGGCTTTTTGGCTACACCTGATTCCATGGCGGCGCGGGCCACCGCCGGCGCAACCGTGTATATCAAGCGCGGATCAAACGGCTTCGGAATAATATAGTCCGTACCAAACGCCAAATTGCGGCTGCCGTATGCGAGGTTTACGATCTCAGGCACGGCCTCTTTGGCCAGGTCGGCAATCGCCTTGACCGCGGCCAGCTTCATGGCTTCGTTAATCTTGGTGGCACGCACGTCGAGGGCTCCGCGAAAGATGTAGGGGAAGCCCAGCACGTTGTTGACCTGGTTCGGATTGTCGCTGCGGCCCGTGGCCATGATCAAATCCTTGCGGGTCTTGATTGCGACGTCGTAGTTGATTTCGGGGTCCGGATTCGCCAGCGCAAACACAACGGGATTGGCCGCCATGGATTGGATCATCTCGGGACTCAAAATGTTGCCCTTCGACAGGCCGACAAAGACGTCGGCGCCCACCAGGGCCTCGGCCAGCGTGCGGTGCTTCGTGGCGCGCTTGAAATCCATCTTTTCTTCGGTCAGGTCGTTTCGGCCGTCGTGAATCACGCCTTTGGAATCGCACATGATTAGGTTCTCGGGGGTTACGCCCAAAGCGAGGTAAAGACGGGCGCAGCTGATCGCAGAGGCTCCGGCCCCGTTGAATACCACGCGCACCTCGCTGAGCTTCTTGCCCACGAGCTCGGTGGCGTTCAGCAGGGCGGCGCCGGTGATAATGGCCGTTCCGTGCTGGTCGTCGTGCATGATGGGAATGTCGAGCTCTTCGCGCAACCGCTTTTCAATGTAAAAGCAGTCGGGGGCCGAAATGTCTTCGAGGTTGACGCCGCCAAAGGTGGGCGCCAGAATCTTGACGGTCTCGACAAACTTGTCGGGGTCTTTGGTGTCGAGCTCGAGGTCAAACACGTCGATGTCCGCAAAAATTTTGAAAAGCACGCCCTTGCCCTCCATCACGGGCTTGGAGGCCAGCGGGCCGATGTCGCCGAGGCCGAGCACAGCGGTTCCGTTGCTGATTACGGCCACGAGGTTGCCCTTGACGGTGTAGCGGTAGGCGTCTTCGGGGTTGGCGGCGATGTCGAGGCAGGGCTCAGCCACGCCTGGCGAGTAGGCGATGCTCAGGTCGCGCTGCGAATTTGAGGGCTTGGTCGGAACCACTTCTACCTTACCCGGACGGTGCCCTTCGTGGTATTCCAAAATGTCGCGCTTGCGAATCGGCGTCTTTTTCATAGCTGCAAAGGTCTGCCGAAATTTAACATTCGAGGCAGCTATGCCGACTTAACTTTGGCGCAACAAACGGAATCACCCATTTAATCCACATTTAACGTGTACACCGGATTACTCCACAGCCACCGCAGCGTCGCCTACCTCTTTCTCGCGGCGGCCCTCGCAACCGTCGTGCTCGCTTTAATCAACCGCCTCCAAAACAAGCCGACGAGCAAGGCCCTTAACGGATTGACCCTGGCCACCCTCATTACCGGCCACCTGCAGCTGCTCCTCGGACTCGGGCTCTACTTTGTCGGACCGTGGTTCGGACTGCTCACCGAAAACGCCGCCGAAGTAATGCGGAACGCCGACCTGCGCCTGTTCGCAGTGGAACACCTCAGCGTCAACCTTATTGGCATCGCCTTGGTGACGGTGGGCCGCTCGCGCTTCAAAAAACTCGACGTCGACCGCCGCAAGCAGCAGGCCGTAATCGCCTACGTCGGCCTCGGACTATTGCTCATCGCGAGCCGTGTGCCCTGGGAGCGCTTGTTCTAACTTTGCTGCATGATTGATCGGCGACCCCGCCAGGGGCCAGAGCGCTGCGTCCTCGTGGGCGCCGTGACCCGTTTACAGGACGAAACCAAGGCCAACGAATACCTCGACGAACTCCGCTTTTTGGCCGAAACCGCCGGAGCCGAACCCGTCGCCGTATTTACCCAAAAACTCGACAAGCCCGACCCGACCCTATTTCTGGGTTCCGGAAAAATGGACGAAATCAAGGCCTACGTCGAGGCCGAGGAGATTGACCTCATCATTTTTGACGACGAACTGAGTCCGTCCCAGCTCAAAAACATCGAGCGCCTGTTTGAGCGCAAGGTGATGGACCGCACCAACCTCATCCTCGACATCTTTGCCGCCCGGGCCCAGACCTCGTACGCCCGCACCCAAGTCGAACTCGCCCAGTACGAGTACCTGCTGCCCCGCCTGACGCGCATGTGGACCCACCTCGAGCGCCAAAAAGGCGGAATCGGAATGCGCGGCCCCGGTGAAACCCAAATCGAGACCGACCGCCGCATCATCAAGCAAAAAATTGCGCACCTCAAAGAGAAGCTGACGGTCATCGACCGCCAGATGGCCACCCAGCGGGGCAACCGCGGCGCCCTCGTGCGCATGGCCCTGATCGGCTACACCAACGTGGGCAAGTCCACCCTCATGAATGCGCTCAGCAAGAGCGAAGTCCTGGCCGAAAACAAGCTTTTTGCCACCCTCGACACAACCGTGCGCAAGGTGGTGGTGGGCAACCTTCCGTTTTTGCTGACCGACACGGTGGGCTTCATCCGCAAGCTTCCGACCCAGCTCGTCGAGTCGTTTAAATCGACCCTCGACGAGGTGCGCGAGGCCGACATTCTGCTGCACGTGGTCGACGTCGCCCACCCCAACTACGAGGACCACATGGAATCCGTGGCCGGAATCCTTCAGGAGCTCGGCTGCCAAGACACCCCGCAGATCGTGGTGTTCAACAAGATTGACGCCTGGACGGCTCCGACCGACGACGAGGGCCGCCCCGCCGGAACCCTCGACGAGCTCAAGTCGGCCTGGGCCCGCCGCACCAAAGGCCAGTGCGTGTTCATCAGCGCCCTGCACAAAGACCAGTTCGACGCCCTGCGCGAGATGATCTACCGCAACGCCGCGACGATTCACGCCGCGCGCTTTCCGTTTGATACGTTTTTGTACTGATTTCGGCGCGGAACGCTCCTCGCTACCTTTGCCCCATGCACGCCCGCAGCCTCGACTTTGCCCCCGAACACCCGCTGTTTCGCTCGCGACCCATTGAGCACCCCGCCGAGGTGCCCTTTGCCCTCGTCGCTGACGCAGAGGGTCATATCGAGGAGCATCCCTACCTGCGCTGCATGGGCCGCACCGGCAACGACATCGTGCCGCTCCGCACCGAGGATTTTATTCCGCTTCCTGAAGGGTCGGAGTTCTTTGCGCTTCCCGGCCGCCGCCCGCTGGGCTGGAACCCCGAAACCCAACGTGCCGAGCACCTCGACGGCGACGCCGTGGCCGCCTTTGTCAGCCCTGCGCACACCCAAACCTACCTGGTCGCCTACGAAAAGCAGGGGCCGGCGCCGATCCTTCCGCTCTACGCCTACACGGCCCTGGGCTGGTTCGACGGGCGCTTTTGGACCACTGCCGTGCGGGTCGACCCCGACCTTCGCCAGGACGTCAGCCAGTTTCACGCTCCGATGATCGAGGGCGCGGTGGACCGCATGAAAAAGCGCTTCCCCGACAACCGCCTGGTCGAGCACCTCGCCACACAGTGCGCCGGGAGCTACCAGTGCCGCGCGGCCCAAAACTTCTTTCTCGAGCGGTGGGAACTGCCGATCCCCTCGTCGCCCGCCTGCAACGCCACCTGCCTGGGCTGCATTTCGCTGCAAGAGGACGAAGACGTGCACAGCGCGCACTTCAGGCTGAAGTTCATTCCCGACCCCCAAGAGATTGCCGACATCGCCCTGCACCACCTCGAGCAGGCGCCCTACCCCGTCATGTCGTTTGGCCAGGGCTGCGAGGGCGAGCCCCTCTTGGTCGCCGACACCTTGGCCGAGGCGATTCGCCGCGTGCGTGCCGTGACCGACCGCGGAATTTTTAACATCAACACCAACGGGTCGCGCCCCGACGACGTCGCCAAGCTCTGCGAGGCCGGACTGCGCAGCATCCGCGTGAGCATGAATTCCGCCCAAAAAGATTGGTACACCGGGTACTATTTGCCGCGGAACTACGAATTCGAAGCCCTAGCCGAGAGCCTGCGCACCGTTCGCCAGCACGGCGGATGGGCCAGCATCAACTACTTTGTGTTTCCGGGATGCACCGACACGCCCGCCGAGTGGGACGCCCTGCAGCGCCTCATCGAGACGACCGACCTGAGCATGATTCAGTGGCGCAACTTTAACATTGACCCCGACTGGTACTTCAAAAAGTTGCGCAAGCAGCCCGACGGAAACCCCTTTGGCGTCCTTGAGCTGATGCACCGGGTGCGCGAGCAGTACCCGCACATCGCCTACGGCTACTTTAATCCGGCGGCCGAAACCCAAGCCTACTACAACGCCAAGCGCGCATGAGCCTTCGCATCGACGTGGCCGTAGCGCCCTGGACCGACTACGAGCTGCTCGACAGCGGCAACTTTGCCAAGCTCGAGCGCTTTGGCCGCCAGGTACTCTGGCGCCCCGAGCCCCAAGCGGTGTGGACTTCGTCGCTGGCGCCCGCCGAGTGGTCCAAGCTGGCCGACGCGCACTTTAGCCGGTCCAAGCAAAACCCCGAATCGGGCGACTGGGCCCTCAAGCCCGGCACCCCGAGCCAGTGGCCCCTCACCTACGACCTGCGCGGTCGCCAGCTCACGCTGGGACTCGAGCGCACCGCGTTCAAGCACTTGGGCGCCTTCCCCGAGCAGGCCAGCAACTGGGAATGGATTGTTGACCAGGTCGCCGTCACCGGCCCCGACACCAAGGTCCTCAACCTTTTTGCCTACACGGGCGGAGCCAGTCTGGCCGCCCGATCCGCCGGCGCCGACACGACGCACGTCGATTCGGTCCGCAAGGTGGTCGATTGGGGGCGCCGCAACATGGAAACGAGCGGACTCGACGGCATCCGCTGGGTGGTCGAAGACGCCGCAACCTTCGTGCGCCGCGAAGTCAAGCGTGGCAAAACCTACCACGGAATCTTGCTGGACCCACCCGCCTACGGCCGCGGTCCCGCCGGCGAAAAGTGGGTGCTCGAAGAGCAAATCGACGACTTGCTGCGCGACTGTGCGGCCTTGCTGGCTCCGGGCGGATTCCTCGCCCTAAACCTCTACTCGATGGGCCTCAGCGCCGTGGTTGCCCACACGCTGATCAACCAGCACTTCAAGCGCCAGCCCGAACTACTCGAGCTCGCCGTCGCTGACCCCCACGGCAAAATCCTGCCCTTGGGCACGGTGGCCCGCCTCGGAGCCAATCAGTAAACACTTTAGGGTCGGTCACGTGGCCCTTGACGGTCCGTGAACTAAGCGAAGCTTGGTGAGAAGACCGTAGCTGGTCGAGCACCAAGCTGAGCTACTGGCAGGTCCAAGTCGTAACCTGGGTCGCGGTAACTCCGCCCAAATCGATGGTCTGGGTGAAGGGGCCGGCGAGGACAGAGTCGACTTCGGTTCCGCACAGCTCAAGCGGGCCGATGGGCACCGTGACCGGAGCCTCACCCGTTACCGTGGTAACCTGTGAGGCTTCGCACTCCAAACAGGTATTTTCGGGCTCACAGGCCACCAAAAGGGCCGTTGAAGCCACGGCGAGGGCGCTAAAACGCAGAAATTTGTTCATGACCTAAGCTTTAAAGGCACTGAGGCCGGTTACGTCCATGCCGGTGATGAGAAGGTGAATGTCGTGCGTACCCTCGTAGGTAACGACTGACTCGAGGTTCATCATGTGGCGCATGATGGGGAAGTCGCCGGTAATGCCCATTCCGCCGAGCATCTGGCGCGCCTCGCGGGCGATGTCCAAGGCCATGGCGACGTTGTTGCGCTTGGCCATTGAAATCTGGGCGGTCGTGGCGCGGCCCTCGTTCTTGAGCTGGCCGAGGCGCAGGGTCAAGAGCTGGGCCTTGGTGATCTCGGTGATCATTTCGGCCAACTTCTTTTGCTGCAGCTGAAAGCCTCCGATGGGGCGATCAAACTGAATGCGCTCCTTGCTGTAGCGCAGGGCGGTGTCGTAGCAGTCCATGGCGGCACCGAGCGCGCCCCAGGCGATTCCGTAGCGGGCTGAATCCAGGCAGCCCAGCGGAGCCCCCAAGCCCGACTTGTTGGGTAGCAGGTTTTCTTTTGGGACCTTGACGTTGTCGAACACGAGCTCTCCGGTGGCTGAGGCGCGCAGCGACCACTTGTTGTGCGTCTCGGGGGTCGTGAACCCGGCCATTCCGCGCTCGACGATAAGGCCGTGAATGCGGCCCGACTCGTCTTTGGCCCAAACCACTGCAACGTCACAAAAAGGCGAATTCGAAATCCACATTTTGGCTCCGTTGAGCAGGTAGTGGTCGCCCATGTCCTTGAAGTTGGTGACCATTCCGCCGGGGTTCGAGCCAAAGTTGGGCTCGGTCAGGCCAAAGCTGCCCAGCCACTCGCCGCTGGCGAGCTTGGGGAGGTACTTGCGGCGCTGTTCCTCGTTGCCGTAGGCATAAATCGGGTACATCACCAGCGAACTCTGCACCGAGCAGGTCGAGCGAATTCCGCTGTCGCCGCGCTCGATTTCCATCATCATCAGTCCGTACGAAATCTGGTCGAGGCCCGCTCCGCCGTACTCCGCCGGAATGTAGGGTCCGAACGCACCAACCTCGGCGAGGCCCTTCACCAGGTGCTTGGGGAACTCGGCGCGCTGCGCGTAGTCCTCGATGACCGGCGTCACGTCGCGCTTCACCCAGTCGCGGGTGGCCTCGCGGACCATCTTGTGCTCCTCGGTTAGGAGCTCATCCATCAGGTAGTAGTCGGGGTGTTCGTACAAATCCGCACGCATCATCAAGGGGTTTTTGAAGTAGGCCGCTAAGGTACAAAGCAAGTTCGACCGCGCTGTTTAAGGTCGAAGATTGCCTGTGGGTTGCTACTTGAGCTTCGCGTTATTCGCATGCCGGTCCTTGTCGCGCGCGCCTTTGGCGGCCATGCGTCGATCAAAAGCGGCCTGCAGGTCCGTGCCCGTTTGGTTGGCCAAGCACAGGGTCACAAACAGCACGTCGGCCAGTTCTTCGCCGAGGTCTTTGTTTTTGTCGGACTCCTTTTCGGACTGCTCGCCGTAGCGGCGCGCAATGATTCGGGCTACCTCGCCCACCTCTTCGCTGAGCTGGGCCATGTTGGTGAGCTCGTTAAAGTAGCGCACGCCAAAATCGGCAATCCACTGATCCACTTCGGCTTGCAGGGCCCCCACGGGCTTTTGGTCGTCAAACGTCATCATTCCTTGTTTTTGGAGTCCATCGTAATCGTCACCGGTCCGTCGTTGACCAGCGCCACCTTCATGTCGGCGCCAAACACGCCCGACTTCACGGGCAAGTTGGCCTCGTTCCAGAGCACGTCGAGAAAGTCCTCGTACAAAGGAACCGATACGCGCGGATGCGCCGCCTTGAAGTAGCTCGGGCGGTTGCCCTTCTTGGTCGAAGCGTGCAGGGTGAACTGGCTTACCACGAGCAGCTCTCCGCCGGCTTCCATAACTGAGCGGTTCATGACGCCCTCGGCGTCGGGAAACAAGCGCATTTTGCTAATTTTCTGGGCCACCCACAGGTTGTCTTCGGGGGTATCCGCCTCTTCCCAACCGGCCAGCACGAGCAGCCCGGGGCCGATGCGGCTGTGAAGCTTGCCGTCAATCGTCACGCTCGCCTCAAGTACGCGCTGCACCACCACCCTCATCGCGTGCGGCCTTTAAGTTCCTTGTAGGCTCCGTGGCGGTACGGATCCTCTTCGTCGTCGCCCGCCAGCATGCTCAGGTAGCTCTCGTAGCGGGTCGGAGCCAGTTTGTTGGCCTCGTAGGCCTCGCGAACCGCACATCCGGGCTCGTCGGCGTGCAGGCAGTTGCCAAAGCGGCAATGGGGCGCCAGCGCAAACACCTCAGGAACGTAGTGGCTGATTTCTTCGCGCTCCATGTCCACGAGGCCAAAGCCGCGGATTCCGGGGGTGTCGATGAGAAATCCGCCAAAGTGCAGCGGGTGCATCTCGGCAAACGTGGTCGTATGCTGCCCCTGTCCGTGGGCGGAACTGATTGCGCCCGTCCGCAGGTCAAGTCCGGGCTGCAGGCGGTTGGCCAGGCTGCTTTTGCCGACTCCGCTGTGTCCGCTAAAGAGCGAAACCTTGCCGCGCAGCACCTCGCGCAGCGCGTCAAGCCCATCACCGGTCTCGGCCGAAACCCGAAGCGTTTGGTAGCCCGCCTGCCCATAGGCCGCCTCGCGGTAAACCAACTCAGCCTCGCTGGCCTCGTCGAGGGCGTCCACCTTGTTGAATGCAATCACCGTCGGAATCCGGTATGCCTCAGCCGTCGCCAAAAAGCGATCCATGAATCCATAGAGCGTCACCGGCTCAGCCACCGTGGCAATTAGCACCGCCTGGTCGATGTTGGCGGCGATCACCTGCGACTTGCGCGACAAGTTGACCGACTTGCGCACCAGGTGGTTCCGGCGCTCGTGCACCCCGGTAATCGCCCAGCGTCCCTCAGACTCGGGCACCACGTCAACCTTGTCGCCCACCGCCACCGGGTTGGTCGCGCGGCTGCCCGCAAGGCGGAGCGCGCCGCGCAGGCGCGCGTCGGTCTGGGTTCCGTCGGCAAACTGCAGGCGGTACCAGCTTCCGGTTGATTTGAGTACGAGGGCTTCCATCGGAACACCAAAGATATCGGCTTACCTTCGGCCTTCGTTACACTTCGCCATGTCGATTGCCGCCGAAAACCTTCGCAAGACCTACGGGCGCCAGAATGCGCTCGACGGATTTACCCTAAACGCCCAGCCCGGGCAGATTTATGGCCTGCTCGGCCCCAACGGCGCCGGCAAGTCGACCTTCATGAAGATTGTGTGCGGACTCATTCCGGCTGACGAAGGCTCCGCCCAAGTCCACGGGATGGATTGCGCCGCCGACAGCCTCGAAGTGCGCCACATTCTGGGCTACCTGCCCGAGCAGAATCCGCTCTACCCCGACCTGTACGTGACCGAGTACCTACACTACGTGGCTGATTTGTATGAAGTTCCGCGCGACCGCGCCGAGCAACTCATCGCCGACGTGGGCCTCACGCCGGAGCGCCATAAGCGCATCGGCGAGCTTTCAAAGGGCTACCGCCAGCGCGTCGGCCTCGCCGCCGCCCTGATTCACGACCCCAAAGTGTTGATTCTCGACGAGCCCACCACCGGCCTTGACCCCAACCAACTCGTCGAAATCCGCCAGCTCATTCGCCGCGTGGGCCGCGACAAAACGGTGATTCTCAGCACCCACGTGATGCAAGAAGTTCAAGCAATGTGCGACGTCGTCGGATTCATTCGCCGCGGCCAGCTCGTGCGCGAGGCCTCGATCGAAACCTTCGGTCCGGGCAAAGAAGACCTCGAAGCGGCGTTTCGGGCGGCGACGAAGTAAGTCGGGCCACTACCTATGAACTCTTCCTCCAGAAGAGGTCGATCGGAACTCCGCTCAAGTCGTACATCTGGCGCATTTGGTTTTCAACAAAGCGCGAGTAGCTGTCTTTGACGTACTGGGGCAGGTTGCAGAAAAACACAAACTGCGGGTACTTGGTCGGAAGCTGCGTAATAAACTTGATCTTGATCTCCTTGCCCTTATAAATGGGCGGCGGCTGGTGCTTGACCAGCGAAAGCAGGCGCTCGTTGAGGTCCGTTTTTGAAATTCGCGTCGAACGGCGGCGGTACACCTCCATCGCCTCTTCGATGGCCTTCAGCACGCGCTGCTTCGTCAGCGCCGAAGTGAAGATGACCGGCACATCGTTAAACGGTTGCAATCGTTTCTTGACCACCGCTTTATATTCTTCAAGCGTTTGGGTTTGCTTTTCAACCAGGTCCCACTTGTTGACCACGACCACGAGGCCTTTGCGGTTCTTGTGAATCACACTGATGATAGCAAGGTCCTGTGCTTCAATTCCTTGGGTGGCGTCGATCACCAGCACACAGACGTCGGAATCCTCAATGGTCCGCAGCGTGCGCATGTTGCTGTAAAATTCGAGGTCTTCGTGCACCTTAACCTTTTTGCGGAGCCCGGCCGTGTCCAGCAGCACGAAGTCCATTCCAAACTTGGTGAAGCGCTGGTTGACGGTGTCGCGGGTGGTTCCGGCAATGTCCGTCACAATGCTCACTTCTTCTTCAAAAAGCGCGTTGGTGATCGACGATTTGCCCACATTCGGACGTCCCACGATGGCCAAGCGCGGCAGGCCTTCCCAGGGGTCGAGCTCGTCGGCTTCATCTTCTGACGCGGGCGGAAGAAGCGTAATCAGCTCATCCAGGAGTTCTCCGGTTCCGCTTCCGTTTACCGAACTCAAGGCATAAGGCTCACCAAAACCCAGGCTGTAAAATTCGGCCGCCTGGGTTGAGCGCGCATGGTTGTCGACCTTATTGGCGACCAGAAGCACGGGCTTCTTTTGGCGGCGCAGTAGCTGCGCAATTTCTTCGTCATCGGGCGTAAGGCCATCTTCGGCATCCACCAAGAACAGCACCGCGTGGCACTCGTCGAGGGCCGCCTTGACTTGACGGCGAATCTCTCCCTCAAACACGTCGTCAGATCCCTCGACCCATCCGCCCGTGTCGACAAGGCTAAACACGCGTCCGCCCCATTCCGAGCTGCCGTAATGGCGGTCCCGCGTCACCCCGGCCACTGAATCCACGATGGCCTCGCGCTTTTGCACTAGGCGGTTGAAAAACGTTGACTTTCCCACGTTGGGGCGACCTACAATGGCGATTAACGACCTCATACTAGTATCCGAATTGCTTGAGCGTGCGGGCGTTATCGCGCCAGTCCGCCTGAACTTTTACAAAGAGCTCCAGGTGAACCTGGCGCTGAAAAAAGGCCTCCATGGCCTTGCGGGCGCCGATTCCGACCGCCTTGATTGCCGCGCCCTTATGGCCAATGATTATGCCCTTTTGCGAATCGCGGGCCACATACAAAATCGCGCGAATCTTGTGGATGTCTTCGCCCTCTTCAAACGTGTCAATCGCCACTTCTACCGAATACGGAACCTCCTTCTGGTATCGCATCAATATCTGCTCGCGAATAATCTCCGACGCCACAAACCGCTCGCTGCGGTCGGTCAACTGATCCTTTTCAAAATAGGCCGGACCCTCGGGAATCAGTTCGAGCACCCGCGCCATCAAGTAGTCCAAGTTGAACCGGTTGAGCGCGCTGATCGGAATCACCTCCGCCTTCGGCAGCAGCGCTTGCCACTTTCCCACCTCGGCCTCGAGGACCGCCTGGTCCTTCAAGTCAATTTTGTTGAGCAGCAGCAAAACCGGCGTTTTCGTCGTTTGCAAATGCTTAAACAGCCCTTCGTTTTTGAGCGGACCCTCTCCCAGCTCCACCACATACAAAAACACGTCGGCGTCCTTTAGGGCGTCGCGCACCGCGTCGAGCATCCGCTCCTGCAGCTCGTACGCCGGATCCAGCACCCCCGGGGTGTCCGAGAACACCACCTGGTACTCGCATTGGTCGTTTTCTCCGTTCAGGATTCCAAAAATCCGGTGGCGCGTCGTCTGAGCCTTGGGCGTAATGATGCTAAGGCGTTCCCCCACCAGCGCGTTGGCTAGGGTCGACTTGCCCACATTCGGGTGGCCAATGAGGTTTACAAATCCGGACTTATGGGGTTTTGACATGGCTGCAAAGGTCGGGATTTTCAAACCACAGTTGACGATGTTCTCATTATTGAAATTCGTCGAATTCTCGTTATTTACGGTTGGCCAATCACTACTCCGCGAGATGTTTGTAACTTTACGGCTGCAATTCTTAGATTTGCAAGTTTCCCAATGTCGTCACCATTGTGTATCTAGTTTTAGCCATGAAGTTTTCAAGTGTATCCAAGAAATTTTTATTTTTACTTACAGTATTTGTTAATTGTGTAGTTGCTTCTGCTCAGGTAACTCATCCAGTTATCACCTCCTTTACCCCCACTTCAGGAGCAACGGGTACAACCGTGACCATTACCGGTCAAAACTTCAACGCAACTGCCGCCAACAACCGAGTATACCTGGGATCTGTGCAAGTGCCTATCACTTCTGCCTCCACTACCCAACTAGTCGTAACCATCCCCGCGGGTACCCAGCCTGAAAAGTGGACCGTCCTGAATACCGCCAATGCGCAACTTGGACAATCGCAAGATCACTTCGTGGTAACCTATGCTAACGGAACAGTTAACGGTACACGAACAAACTTTACCACACCATCCACACCCAAGAATGCCAAGTTTATTGACCTCGATGGCGACGGCAAATTGGACATGGTCTCGGTCAATTACGGCGCAAATACCATTTCGGTCTTCCGCAACACCTCTACCTCAGGATCCATTTCCTCTTCAAGCTTTGCCGCTAAGCAAGACTTCGCTACCGCCTCAGGTCCGCACGATCTAAATTTTGGCGACCTAGATGGCGACGGAAAAGTGGATATCGCCGTACTTAATGCAAGCGCGAAAAATGTATCTCTCTTCAGAAACACATCCACCTCGGGAAGTATTTCGTTGGCAACTAAAGTGGACGTCTCTCCGTATAATAATGCTGTTGGTTATGGTTATATCTACAAAATGGCATTGGGCGATCTCGACCGAGATGGGCAACTCGATATTGCCGTCGCAGGGCAATCACCTTACTTCACGCAAGAACGCACTATTGGAATTCTTAAAAATGAATCAACGGTAGGTTCGTTCTCGTTCCCGACGCGATACGATCATGCCGTCAACGTGAGTATGTACGACTTGAAAATCGTCGACCTCAACGCTGACGGATTCAATGATTTGGTAGCCACAAACCACGATGATAACCAAGTTTCTATTTGGCGTTCATTAGGCTCGATTGAAGATATCTCTAGCAGCAGCTTCGCCGCTCGCCAGTCACTTACCACCGGCACGACCCCTTACTTCACCGAAGTTGGTGATATCGATGGGGATGGAAAACCCGAGATCTTAGTTGCTAATCATGGCAGCAACACCCTGTCGGTCTTCCGCAACACTTCAACATCAAGCGCACTATCGTTTAGTGCAAAAGTGGATTTCACGGCGGCAACTAACCCCAGAGGTATCGCAATTGGCGACATCAACGGCGACGGAAAGAAAGACGTCGTAGTTGCTAACTATGGCTCAAGTAGTGTGAGTGTATTTGCAAACACGGCAACCTCTGGAAGCATTTCCACATCATCTCTTGCAGCAAAATCTGACTTCACAGCGGGAACAAATCCAAACAATCTCTCTATTGCAGATATTGATGGTGACGGCAAACTCGACTGGGCAGTTGCGAATGAAGGCAGTAGCTCTATTTCTGTTTTTAGAAATTCCCTCCCCCCGACTCCTCCGGTCGTGACTTCGTTTAGCCCGACAAGTGGTGCTGCAGGATCTTCTGTCACTATTACGGGATTGAACTTCAATGCAACTGCTGCAAACAACGTCGTGTACTTTGGTGGCGTCCAAGCTACCGTGACAGCCGCAAGCGCCACGCAATTAACGGTTACGGTTCCGAGCGGAATTGGTTACGATTACATCACGGTACTTACAACCAACAACAACTTGAGCGGCGAGTCTTCTGACCGCTTTACTCTGACTGGAGATGGTGTGATTTCGTACAATCAAAGCACTTCGCTCACTACGGGATCAAACCCCAACCAGGTTGCTTATGGTGACCTTGATGGTGACGGAAAACCTGAATTGATTGTACCGAACTCCAACTCGAGTAGCGTATCGGTGTTCCGCAATACCAGCACAAGTGGTAGCGTGAGCTCTTCTTCATTTGCTGCAAAAGCCGACTTTACCGTTGGATCCGGGGCCACGATGATTGCCGTCGGTGATATTGATGGGGACGGCAAGCTTGACTTGGCCGTTTCAAACTACAACGCGGGGACTGTTTCTATCCTACGCAATACCTCGACCGGCAGCGGCAACATCAACTTCGCAGCGAAAGTTGACTACTCTGGCTTTAACGGACCTCGTGGCGTGGCGCTCGGTGACCTCGATGGCGATGGACTCATCGATCTCGCTGTTGGAACCATTTCCGGCTGGTACCAGCTAAATGGCACCTGGGGACAATGGAGTATTGTTGGATTGCTTAAAAACTCATCAACCCCTGGTGTGATTTCCTTTGACGACGCCGGATACATCACCGGTCCCAACCGGAGTCACTATGGCGTTTACATCGAGGACATCGATAGCGACGGCAAACTCGACTTGGTAACTGCCAACGAAGAGTACTGGGGCGGTCACTTAAGCATCTACCGCAATACTCGATCGGGAATCACCACGCTCAACTCCGGTCACTTTGCTTCCCGCGTAGAACTTTATGCGCAGTATCAAGTTCAGTTTGCTGCGTTTGGCGATATCGACGGCGACGGTAAAAAAGACCTGATTTGCAACAACAGCAATTCCAATACGGTTTCCGTTTGGCGTAATAACAACCCTTCGGGAACAATCACCTCTGCCAACTTCGGAACTCGCGTAGATCTCACCACTGGGTCCTACCCACTGAATGTCGCAATCGCAGATCTTGATGGCGACGGAAAACCCGAGCTGTTGAGCGCCAACAATACCGGCGGCAACTTCTCCGTATTTAAAAACCAAGCCACTTCGGGATCTATAGTATCTGGCTCTTTTGGTGCCCGTAAGGATTACACCCTCGGATCCAATCCTTGGGGCATTACTGCCGTAGACGTCGATAAAGACGGAATTCTAGATGTAGTAGGCTCTCACGCGAGTGCGCTAAAGGTCTTCCGCACCCCGGCTAGACCTACGCCTCCTATCATTACCTCGTTTACCCCCACTTCAGGAGCAACGGGTACAACCGTGACCATTACCGGTCAAAACTTCAACGCAACTGCCGCCAACAACCGAGTATACCTGGGATCTGTGCAAGTGCCTATCACTTCTGCCTCCACTA
>Ga0194116_10001063_pt1 | contig 42005 bp, 36 predicted proteins | sample TA2MahsurfametaG_4_FD_148617 | JGI IMG/M metagenome (GOLD analysis project Ga0194116, IMG submission 148617) | Freshwater microbial communities from Lake Tanganyika, Tanzania - TA2015008 Mahale S9 surface | ecosystem: Environmental > Aquatic > Freshwater > Lake | place: Tanzania: Lake... | reverse complement strand
GGCCCCTCGGGCAGTGGCAAGAGCACGCTGCTCTCCATCCTCGGCACGCTGATGCGGCCGACCTCGGGCAGTTTTCGCATGCTCGGCCGCGAACTCACCACGCTCGCCGAAAAAGAACTCTCCGATTTTCGCAATCAGCAGATCGGGTTCATTTTCCAGTACCACCATCTGCTGCCCGATTTCACCGCACTCGAGAACGTGATGTTTCCGCACGCGGGTCGTCTGTGGCGTGAAACGCGTGCGGGACGCGAGCGTGCCGCGATGCTGCTCGAGCGGGTCGGGCTCAAAGATAGAATGAATTATCGTGCCACTCGTCTTTCGGGTGGCCAGAAGCAGCGGGTGGCAATTGCCCGTGCGCTGATGAATCAACCGGCGCTGGTGCTGGCCGACGAACCGACCGGCAATCTCGACCGCGAAAACGCTGATCAGGCTTTCGCCCTGATGACCGAGATCCAGCGCGAAACCGGCACGACCTTCCTGCTTTCAACGCACGACCGCGAGCTCGCCGAGCGTTGCGAGCGCCGCATCTACATTCAAGGTGGAGTGGTCGCTGGCGCCCCGGTTAACCGTACGCCGCCGCTGCGCGTGATCGCTGGCGATGTTGCTGCGGTGATCGATCACACGGGCGGCAGCTCGCCTGGCGACGACAGTCGCCAGCGCGCTTGAGCTTCCGCCCAGCCTGGACCTAGCTGAGACTTGGCTTAGACCCCGCCCAGAAAATCCTGCTTGCCGACTTCCACACCGGCTGCGCGCAGCAGCGCGTAGGTGGTGGTCACGTGGAAATAGAAATTGGGCAGCGCCCAGCGCTGGATGAACGGCAGGCCATCCATTTCGAGGGTGCGCGTGCGCAGTGGCAGCACGATGTGACGCTGCAGAGCGCCCTCGAGCTGGGCCGGTGTAACGGCCTGCAGCCAAGCGATGGTCTTCTGCACCCGGGCGACGAGTTCGTCCAGCGTTTGCTCCTCGTCGGGAAACTTGGGTGCTTCGATGCCCGCGAGCCGTGCCGTGCTGTTCTTGGCGAAATCGGTCGCGAGCTGTACCTGCCTCTTGAGCGGGAACATGTCGGGTGCGATCCGCAAGTTCTCGATGACGCCAGCGTCCAATTTTTTGGCCTCGGCATGGGCCTTGGCCTTCTCGAGCATTTTGCCGAGGTTGGCCAGAATGGGCAGAAACAACTCGACCGTGGAGGCGTAGACGCTGAGTGACATCACTTGTTCTCGTTGCTTGATCGACGCTCGTCGATCCACTTCTTGGTGACCGTCCAGGTGGTGGCGTTTTCGCGCCGGTCACCGAGCGGGGGCGGGGTGAGGTAGTCGGGATAGCGGCTGGTCAATACCTGCATGAGCCGTGGCGGGATCCGCGACTTGTCAAAGGTCGAGAAGCCGGTGGCGTTGAAGATCATGATGCCTGGTCGGTCGCGCATCTTCATCCAGGGCAGCCAGCTCGAGATGCGCTGCCAGGAGATCCGCGACTCGCCGAGGCGGGTACGTTTGGCTTCGAGAAAGTCGGCCGCCCGGTAATAGTCGTTAAAAATTTCCATCCCGTGGTAAGTACCGCCGATGTACTCCTGATAGGACCCGCCGAGCGGGTTTTCGTCAAAAAGTGGCACCTCGCGCGACGACACGAACGACTCGTCGTATTGGCGCAGCGTCACCTTGATTGGCGTGCCATCGGGTTCGCGTGCGAACCGCGGCAGGCGCATGTTGACGGGGTCGTTGGCCACATGGATGACCTCGACGGTCTCACCGGTCCACGGGTTCTGCCAGCGGTCGAGGATGTCGCCGGTCTTGGGGTCAAGGTAGACCATGATCTCGCGCGAGACCCTGCGATAGCCGTTGCCGCGCGCCGGATCGACGTGGCGCTCGCACTGGCGGGTGTTGATGCCGATGACATTGAAAATGTGCCGATCCTTCTCGCCTGGCGCCCGGCTATACATTTTGCCTTCCCACATGCCATAGCGCGTCACCCCGCCTTCGGTGGTGCCGCAAGTCAATTTGGACGCCCAGACGAGGGCCTCTTCTCCTTCGCGCGTGGCGGCAGGACCCAGCAGGTCGTCGGGGTCGCCAAAGCGGGCGCCACGGTCGCAAGTCCGAGGGCCAAAGCAAGGGTGCCACGGCGCAGCCACGAGTAGGTCATGCAGGATCTCCTGTTGTGCTTTTGAATCGCAAGAGAAACAATACACCCAAATTAGGGGTCCGGAGTATCACCCATGTCGCAGTTTTGGTCTCCTGCCCACCTAGCGACCTTCGCCAAGATCATCGATCTCAATGGCTTCTCCGCCGCAGCGCGAGCACTCGGCGTACCCAAGGCGGCGGTCAGTCGGGCGATCGCCGAACTCGAGGCCGAGCTCGGCGTGCAGCTGATGACCCGCACCACTCGTCGGCTACGGCTGACGCCGGCGGGCGAGCGGCTGCTGCCGGCCTGCCGGGCGATCCTGCAATCCACTGGCGAAGCGCGGCGTCTCGCCGCTGAGCTCGTCGAGTCGCGCAGCGGCCCGCTACGAGTGCTGGCCGAGACCACCTACGGGCGGGTGCTGCTCGCACCCCTGGTACCTCGCTTTCTCGAGCGCTATCCGCAGATCCCGCTGGACGTCGAACTCGGTGAGGTGACTGCCGGACAGGGGATCGCAGCGGGGGAGGGTCAGAGCGCTCAGGACCTCGCCCACGACATCGTCATCCAAGTCGGTCAGCACCCTTCGGCCGAGCGGGTGTCGCGGGTGCTCGGATCGCCGCCGGCTACTCTTTGCGCAACGCCCACTTATTTGCAGAAGGCGGGCGAGCCCGCCACCCCGGCCGATCTCGTTCGCTTCGATTTGCTCACCCCCGAGACGGCACTCGGGTCGAACTACCTCCTTCGGCTCGCCAACGGCCAGCGTCGCGAGGAAGTCGCCGTGCGCCCCAAGCTCGCGGTCAATGATCCTGCTTTGCTGTCAATGATCCTGCTTTGCTGCATGCTTCGGTGGCGGCGGGTCTCGGGATCGGGGTGCTGCCCGAGTTCCTGTGTCGCCAAGGCTTGGCCACGCAACGCCTGAAACGGGTGCTGCCGGACTGGCGTCTACCCGAACAGGCGCCGCTCTGCGCGGTGTTCCCGGGACGGCTTGCCGCGGACGAGCGGATCAAGGCCTTCGTCGATTTCCTCGCCGCCAATCTCGTGCCTGCGCTCGCCGCCTAGGGTTCAAAGGTTCTAATATTCGTCATCCCCGGACGAAGGAACGCCATGTATCGCGCGCCGTTAAAGGATTTGCAGTTCGTCATCCATGAGTTGCTTGACGAGTCTGCGGTGCAGGCCTGCCCGGCCTTCGCCGATTATTCGCCCGAGCTCGCCGATGCCATTCTGGATGAGGCTGCCAAGTTCGCCGAAAACGTGCTCGATCCGCTCTACAAGAGTGCTGATCGCGAGGGCGCACGCTGGACGCCCGAGGGCGTGGTGACGCCACAGGGTTTCAAGGCGGCCTACAAGCAATTCGCCGAGGGCGGCTGGTCGGGTTTGCGCGCGCCGCAGGATCATGGCGGTCAGGGCGCGCCGAGCTTGATCGGTACAGCCGTCGAAGAACTTTGGTCGGCGGCCAATCTTTCTTTCAAGCTCTGTCCGATGCTCACGCAGGCAGCCGTCGAAGCGCTCGAGCACTTCGGCACCGAAAAACAAAAGGCGCTGTACCTGACGCGCCTCGCGAGCGGTGAATGGACTGGCACCATGAATCTCACCGAGCCGCAAGCGGGCTCGGATCTTGGCGCAGTGCGCACTCGAGCAGTCGTCGAGGGCGATCACCACCGGCTGTTCGGTCAAAAGATTTTCATCACCTATGGCGAGCATGATCTCGGTCAAAAGATTTTCATCACCTATGGCGAGCATGATCTCGCGCCCAACATCATCCATCTCGTGCTCGCGCGCATCGATGGTGCACCGGCCGGTGTCAAAGGCATCTCGATGTTCATCGTGCCAAAGATTTTGGCGCACGATGACGGCTCGCTCGGCGAGCGCAACGACGTGCAGTGCATTTCGATCGAGCACAAGCTGGGTATTCACGGCAGCCCGACCTGCGTGATGGCCTATGGCCAGAAGCAGGGCGCGACTGCGTATCTCGTGGGCGAGGCAGGACGCGGGCTCGAATACATGTTCGTGATGATGAACGCGGCGCGACTGTCGGTGGGGCTCGAAGGCTATGCCATCGCCGACCGTGCGTATCAGCAGGCGGCAGAGTGGGCGCGCACACGAGTGCAGGGCAAGCCGCCGGGTGTCGTTCCGTCCGCACCGATCATTCATCACCCTGACGTCAAGCGCATGTTGCTTTCCATGCGCTCGCAAGTCGAGGCGCTGCGCGCGGTCGCGTTATATGCCGCATATCAGCTCGACCTCGGTGGCAAGCATCCCGACGAGGCGGTGCGCACGGCCGCCAAGGCGCGCGGTGACTTCTTGATCCCCGTGGTCAAAGCTTGCAGCACCGAGGCGGGAATCGAGCTGGCGTCGGTGGGCATACAGGTGCATGGCGGCATGGGCTTCATCGAAGAAACGGGCGCAGCTCAGCCTTACCGCGACGTGCGCATTACCACCATCTATGAGGGCACGACCGGTATTCAGGCCAATGATTTCATTGGCCGCAAGATTGCTCGCGATCGCGGGGCGGCACTGACGGCGCTATTAGCCGACGCCCGCCGCGAGCTGAACGCGCTCGACTCAAGCGACCCAGCGGTGCAGACGATCTGCAAAGCGGCACTCGAAGCGCTCGATGGCCTGGAGCAGGCCGCGCAGCATGTGCTCGGCGCTTACGCGCAGGCTCCCGAGCGGGCGCTGGCGGTGGCAGTGCCGCTGTTGCGGCTCGCGGGTTACGCTCTCGGCGGTTGGATGCTCGCCAAGTCGGCCAACATCGCTGCCCGCAAACTCGCGGGCGGCGCAACCGATACCGATTTTCTGCGCGGCAAGTTGGCCGCCGCCCGCTTTTACGCCACGCATGTTTTACCGCAGGTCGCGGCGCTGTCCCGTGTCGTGCTCGATGGCGATGGCAGCGTGCTCGAGACCGATGCGACCATCGTCTGACAGGGTGATTTCTTTGAACCGCCGCCATTTCATCGAGTCTTCGGCCGCAACGGCGGCTACCGTAGCCGTAGCGACGACTGCGGGTGTTTCACTCCATGGTTTGAGCTCTGCTGCCGAAGCCGGCGAGGCCACTCTGGGCCTGATCCAGCGCCGAATTCCCTCCTCGGGCGAAATGCTGCCGGTGATCGGTCTTGGCACCTCCGGGCCTTTCGAAGTGGGGATCGACCCTCGTGATCGCGAGCCGCTTGCCGCCGTATTGAGCGGTTTCTTTGCAGCCGGCGCGACGCTCATCGATACCTCGCCCATGTATTCCTCGGCCGAATCGGTGCTCGGTGATCTGCTCACTGCCGAGATGCAGTCACGCGCATTCATCGCCACCAAAGTGTGGACGCGCGGTGCACGCGAGGGCATCGTGCAGATGACCCGCTCGATGGAATTGCTGCTGCTCACTGCCGAGATGCAGTCACGCGCGTTCATCGCCACCAAAGTGTGGACGCGCGGTGCACGCGAGGGCATCGTGCAGATGACCCGCTCGATGGAATTGCTGCGCCGCAAAAAAGTCGAGCTGATGCAGGTGCACAACTTGCTCGACCTCGAAGCGCATTTGCCGACCTTGCGACGCTGGAAGGAAGAAGGGCGCATCCGTTATGTCGGCATCACGCATTACACGGTCGAGTCACACGCGCGGCTGGCCGAGATCATCGAGCACGAACCGATCGATTTCGTGCAGTTCAATTATTCGGCAACCACCACGGCCGCCGAAGAGCGGCTGCTACCACTCTGCGCAGACAAAGGCGTGGCGGTGATCGTCAATCGCGCGTTCGATGACGGCAAAATATTCACGCGACTCAAAGATCGCCCGCTGCCGACTTGGGCGGCAGATATCGCCTGCACCAGTTGGGCTCAGCTGCTGCTCAAGTTCGTGATCTCGCACCCGGCCGTGACTTGCGTGATTCCCGCCACCGGCAAGCTGCGCAATCTGCAGGACAACCTCGCAGCCGGCCACGGCCCATTGCCGGATGCGCCGCAGCGCAAGGCGATTATTGCCGCCGTAACCTGAGTCGGTCGATGCGTCAGTTGGTACGTGCGACGCGGAAGCCGCGCGTACTGTAACGCGCACCCACAGCATCTTCGCCACGAGCCGTGGCACGTATCGCCTCGGCTCCGTCAAACCACGAGCCACCGCGCACGACGCGTCGATCGCAATCGCCGGCAGTGTTTGCGATTCCCGAGTTGGGTGCATTGCGATAGGTGTCGCTCCAGCAATCGAGCACCCATTCCTCGGCGTTGCCGAACAAGTCATTGACGCCGAACGGGTTGGACTGAAAGCTCGCAACCGGCGCCGTGCCGGCAAAGCGATCGCGGCAGTCGAAGGGGGACTCCAGGCCGAGCGAGCCACGACCAGTCGCATCGGCCACGTTGGCGAAGCGGCAAGCATCAGCCGGGTTCTCGCCCCAAAAACGCTCGTTGTTCGTCCCGCCGCGGACAACATATTCCCACTCAGCCTCGGTGAGCAGCCGATAATTGTGGCCGGTCCTCACGCCCAGCCACTCCGCATAGGCCTTGGCATCATCCCAACTGATGCAGACCACAGGATCGGTCTCGGTCTGCGGGAATCCCGGGCTGTTCCAACTCGCCTGCGCATTAACCTTGAATTTTTTGGCGGTGTAGGTCGCGCAGCCCATGCCACCTGCGCGACTCGTCTCGCGGACGAAGCGAGCGTACTGGGACCAAGTCACCTCATTACGACCGACTGCAAATGTGCCCGGGATCGACACCTCGCGCATCGGTCCCTCGTTAGGCCGTCGCAGCTTGCGGTAATCGGCGAGCCCCATTTCGAACTTGCCGGGTGGAATCACCACCATCTCTGGACAATCGGCGCAGTCACGAAAGATTGAACCTGAAGCCAGCTTCTGCAAATCGTCGATGGTCTTGCCGTTACCGGCAACGAGAATGGCGCCTGCGGCAGCCGCAGCGACCGGAGCAGATCCTGTTCCGACGCTCGCATTGGGGATTGCACTCGAGGTCACGGCAGAGGGCGCGCCCGCGCCGCTCCCCGTACTGCCGCCACCAGAGGTCAGCGAACGTAGCCGGACCGCTGCCACGCCGGCAAACAGACCCTGCGGAAATTGATCGAGATAAGCTTGGATTTCTTCCGGATTTTTTGAGTCGCGCACCGATTCCCACAAGGCACGGTCATCGGTCGGAATGGCGGCAACCGCGATCGGCGCAGCAACTTCGGAGGCGCGTACCGCCGTTGCGCTCGCGACCGCGGGAGTGAAGTAGAACTCACCCACGGCTTGGTCGTATAGAGCAGGCACCTGTTCGTGCCCCACGGATTTCGCGAGCGAGACCACTTCCTGGCGGGTACGTTTCAGCACTTGATCGACCGGCAGACCCGGTCGAGTCATTTCTTTGAGCAGAATCCGTGTGAAGAGGCCGTTCGGATCCTTGTCATCCGGGCTCAGATTGTCGAGCGCGGTTTGTCCGGCACCGGCCGAAAACAGGATCATCTGCCCGGTTGCGGCCGTCGTTGGCGCGAGGCCGCGGGTACCGCCGATGCTACGCGTGCCTGTTTTCGGGAACGGATTATCGCGACAGGCATCCACGATGGCGACCGAGAAGCGCACTTTCTGCTCGGCCAGATCATCGAGCACGCGCTGCAGCATCAAGGCGTCATCTTTGACCTGCTCTTCGTTCTCTGCAGTAATGTTGGTCGGCAGCAGATAGTTTGCCGCGCCAAGCTGCACGCCGTGACCGGCAAAATAAAACACCGCTTCGCTGCCGCCATCGAGACGACCTTTAAAGTCACGCATGGCTTGACGCAACGAGCGATCGTCGAGATCGGTCCGCAGCAATACTTCGAAGCCGAGATTATCGAGCGTTGACGCCATGGCTTCGGCATCGGCACGCGCATTGCGCAGCGATGGCACAGCCGTGTAGCTCTGATTGCCGATAACGAGCGCGACGCGTGCCGGGCCGCGGGCCACAGGCAGCGCGATCCCGGGCGTTGCCGTGGCGGCGCTGGCTGCGATGTCTGCATTGGGCGCGGGGACTGCGGCGTTGTCTGCGACGACAGGCGTCGGTGTAACGGTTGCCGATGCAACGGGTGTCGGCGCAACGGTCGCGGCGGGCTCCGGGGCGGTCGTCGCGGCGCTCGAGCGCACGGCGGCTGCCATCATCGGCTCTGACGCGGGGGGGCGCTGGTCACGGGTGGCGCACTGGCGACGGGTGCGCTTGCAACGGGTGCGTTCGCGGCGGGTGCCGTCGAAACTGCGACGGGTTCGGCCGCGGCCGTCGATGCCATGGCTACGGCGGGCGCGTTCGTGCTTGCCTCGAAGCGGTCCTCGCGCCAAGCGCCCGACTGCAATACTTTGCCCGCGGGATCGTAGAGCGTGCCCATGCCCCAGCGTTTGCCCTCGCGAAAATCACCCACATATTTTGAGCCGTCGGTCATGGTCTCTGAACCTTGACCATCGCGTTCATCTTCGCGGAACTGACCAACGTAGACACGTCCGCTCGGCCAAGTGTAGGTGCCCTGACCGTTCTTCTCGTCGTCGCGCCACTCCCCGACGTATCTCATCCCGTTCGAACTGGTATAGGTACCAATACCGTTGAACATGCCGTTACGAAACTCGCCGACGTACACCGCGCCTTCGGTGCTTGTGTACGTGGCGGTGCAATTGTTCCAGCTCGCTCGCGACGTGCCTTTACAAGCCGGCATGGTTTTTTGTTGCGCCGCAGTTTGTTGTGCCGCAGCGATCGTCGATTGGGCCTGAGCAAGCGGACCGGCGCCCGCCGCGAACAGTGCGGCACACACCATGGCCATGGAAGAGAGTTGAGCGGCAAACATGAGGCAATCCCCGACGAATACGCCTTTTTGGACCTCTCAGTGTGCCCAACCCCCGGGAGCGGCACACACCATGGCCATGGAAGAGAGTTGAGCGGCAAACATGAGGCAATCCCCGACGAATACGCCTTTTTGGACCTCTCAGTGTGCCCAACCCCCGGGAATCTTGGAAGGTTGGGAGTTCAACATCCCCTGAATTTCAGACCCCCTAAATGAGGTAGTCCGCCGATCGCCGCTCGACCGCCAAGGCTTTGACCTGTGGCACCACTTCGAGGTGCAGCGGGTGCGATTGATAGACCGCCAAAGCCGCCGCGTCGGTGAATTCGCTGTAAAGGACCACGTCGGCGGCGTTCGGGTCATCGATGAAATTGACCCCTACTTCTATTTTGAGGAGCCCCGGAATACGTCCGGCAAGGCCTTCAAGTAAAACTTTGATGCGCGCCGCATCGGCGGCCTTGGAGCCGCTGTCGGGCAGACGCCACATGACAATATGTTTGACCATTTTCGGAACTCGAGGGACTGGTGGGGATGGGCGGAGGCAGGACGAGATTTTCGCTCGCCGTGCCTTTCTTGGTGAGTTAGCGACCGCGCAGAGTTTTGAACGCAGCGAGGGCGGACTCGCGCGAGGCCTTCAGATCGACGATGGGTGACGGATAAGGCTTCGCCGATTTTCCGCTGAGTTCGGGGATCCAGCGCCGAACGTACTCGCCCTCGGGATCGAATTTTTCGGCTTGGCTTGCCGGGTTGAAGACGCGGAAGTAGGGTGCTGCATCGGCACCGCATCCGGCCGCCCATTGCCAGCCGAGGGTGTTGCTGGCGAGATCCGCGTCGACCAGTGTGTCCCAAAACCAGCGAGCACCGTGCAGCCAGTGCATGCGCAAATTTTTGACGAGGAACGATGCGACCACCATGCGCACGCGATTGTGCATCCAGCCGGTCTCCCAAAGTTCACGCATGCCCGCATCGACGAGAGGAATGCCCGTCTGACCACGTTGCCAAGCGATGAGCTCGCGCTCATCGTCGCGCCACGGAAAGCGTGCAAACTCGCCACGCAGGGGCTCGTTGGTCGTGCGCGGAAAGTGATAGAGCAGATGATGCGCGAATTCGCGCCAGCCGATCTCGGTCATGAACTGACTGCTGCGCCATTTGGGGGCTGCGTGCCACACCTGTCGCGGCGAGAGCTCACCAAAGTGCAGATGCGGTGAAAGTCTCGATGTGCCGCCGACGGCTGGCAGATTGCGGGTGTCACCATAATCTTTGACCGGGCCATCCAGAAAGGCATCCAGCAGTTTGGCGGCACCCCGTTCGCCCGGTGACCAACTTTGCTGCATACCGCCGTACCAATGAATCTTGGGCATCAGGCGCAAGGCGTCGAGGGTGACTCCCGTCGGCCAGCGTTTGGGTGGCATGAGTTTTTTAGGCGCCGGCAGCGGCGCAGGCGGAGCGAGATCAGCCATGACTCGGCGCCAGAAAGGCGTGAACACTTGAAAGGGCTTGCCACTCAGGTTTTGCACATCCCAAGGCTCGATGAGCAGCGCGGCATTGAAACTGCGTGCTTCGAGCCCCTCTTCACGCAAGACTTCCTTGATATGGCGATCGCGCGTGATGACAAGGGGCTCATAGCGGCGACTCCAATAAACGGCGCTGGCGCCTGTTTCTTTGACGAGCTTGCGCAGCGCGGCGAGCGAGTCTTTGCCTTGGCGGATGACGAGCTGCGAACCCAGACGTTCAAGATCGCGCGCCAGTGTGCCGAGCGACTGGTGCAGCCACCAGCGTGCAGCAGCCCCGGGCGCCCATTCGCCTTCTTCCTCAGGGCACCAAAGAAAAGTCGGGATCACGGGCTCGCCGCGTACGATCGCCGCCTGCAACGCAGGATGATCGCTGAGTCGCAGATCCTGACGGAACCAAAAGATCGTCGCAGTCATGGTCATTTCACCTTTTCGAGCGCGTGCAGCGCGTGGGTCGCGATCACGTCGGCGACAGCATCGATGGCGATTGCGCGTGGCGAGCGCTTGCGCCAGATCGCGCCGATGCGCCGTGCAGGCAGCGGTTTGGCAAAGGGCTTGAAAACGAGACCACGCGGGGCGGCGTGACTGCCCTGCGTAGCCAGTTGCGGCATCAGTGTAAGACCTGCGCCGGAGGCGACCATTTGTCGCAAGGTCTCGATGCTGGTCGCGCGAAAGTCCTGCTTTTCGTGCACGTCGATGCGGTTGCAGACATCGAGTGCCTGATCGCGCAGGCAGTGGCCATCTTCGAGCAGCAACAGCGTCGCGCCCTGCAAATCTTCGATGCGAATTTGCTTGCGCGCGGCGAGCGCGTGGTCTGCGGGCGCGGCGACGACGAAAGGTTCGTCATAGAGCGGCTTGGCACCGAGCCCGTCCATGTCGATCGGCAACGCGAGTACGCCCATGTCGATGTCACCGGCACGCAGGCGCTCGAGCATGGTGGCCGTTTGGTATTCGTACAGCATGAGCTCGAGGCGCGGGAATTCTTTGCGCAGGCGGGGCGCGACCAACGGCAACAGATAGGGTCCGATGGTCGGCAGAAAAGCCACGCGCAGACGGCCTGCAAGCGGTTCACGATGGGCTTGCGCGATGGCGACCACATCGTCACTGGCCTCGACGATGCGTCGCGCCCGCGTAACGATCTCGGCACCCGCCGGTGTCAGCAGCGCCTTGCGCGGCTGGCGCTCGATCAGCGGTACGCCAAGATACTCCTCGAGTTTTTTGAGTTGCGCGGAAAGCGTGGGCTGACTGACAAAGCAGCGCTCGGCGGCCTTGCCGAAGTGTCCGGTGTCCGCGACCGCAATGAGATAGCGCAAATCCTTGAGCTTGATGTCGGCCATCGAAGGACACTCCTTTGTCCGGCGATCGGGTTGCGCGATCGATTTATCGCGTCTATCGAAATCATCACATCAATCGATTGGATTGTCGAGGACGGGATCGGCACCATGCGCGCATTCCAAACCCACCGCAGGAGTTTTCCCATGATCGGCATCGGCCAACAGTTTCCGAAGTTCTCGCTCACCGGTGTGGTGAGCAACGACATCAAGACCGCCTTCCAGCCGTTCACCAACGAGTCGGCCAAGGGCAAGTGGCAACTCGTGTTTTTCTGGCCGAAGGACTTTACCTTTGTCTGCCCGACCGAGATCGCGGCATTCGGCAAGCTCAACAAGGAATTTGCGGCGCGCGACACGCAGGTCTATGGCGTGAGCACCGACAGTGAGTTCGTCCACCTTGCCTGGCGCAGCACCAAGTCCGAGCTCAAGGATCTGCCGTTCCCGATGCTCGCCGACATCAAGCGCGAGCTGTCTGCTGCGCTTGGCATCATCGATGCGGAAGCAGGCGTGGCGCAGCGTGCGACCTACATCGTCGATCCGCAGGGTGTGATCCGGTTCGTGTACGTCACCGACCTCAACGTCGGCCGCTCGCCCGAAGAAGTGCTGCGTGTTCTCGATGCGCTGCAGACCGACGAGCTTTGCCCCTGCAATTGGCAGAAGGGCGAAGACACCTTGAAGGCGGCCTGATCGTGAGCGCTCTCGAGCAGTTGCGGGATTCTTTGCCCGACTACGCGCGCGATCTCAAGCTCAACCTGGGCTCGGTGCTGACCGTGCAAGGCGCACCCGGGCTCACGGCGCGGCAGATCTGGGGCACGGCTGTGGCAAGCGCCATTGCTTCGCGTCACCTGCCCCTGGCGCAGGCGATCAAGGCGGCGGCGCGAGCCGAGCTCGACGAGGCGGGGATCACCGGGGCGAAAGCAGCGGCGGCGATCATGGGTATGAACAATATCTATTACCGCTTTGTGCATCTTGTCGGCGATGCGGACTATCAGACCATGCCGGCGCGCCTGCGCATGAACGTGATGGCTAACCCCGGTATCGACAAGCTCGATTTCGAGCTCTATTCGCTCGCGGTTTCGGCCGTGAACGGTTGCGGTCTCTGCATCGAGTCGCACGAGAAGCTGCTGCGCAAGCACGAGGTGGGCCGTGAGGCCATCCAGAGCGCTGTACGCATTGCGGCCGTGATCCACGCCGTGGCGCGTGTGCTCGAGCAGGCGCCTGCGGCAGCGGAGGTCGGCCTCGCTGCCTGATCGATCAAACCTGAAATGACTGGCGGGCTGCTATCCTGAGTCCCTCCCCTCCCTCTCCCCCCGATTCGGGAGCAGCCCGCCATGTCCACTCCGACACCCCCGTCAAAATACGAGAAGACCGCCTGCGTCGTCGTTTGCCGCGACGGCCCGAACGGCGCCGCGGTCCGCGCGGCACAAACACAGGCGCACCTGCAATACATCGAGACGGTGCTCGATGAGCTCAACATAGCGGGACCGCTATTCGCCGAAGATGGCAGCGGGCCGATCGGCAGCCTTTATTCCTTGCACACCAAAAGTCTGGATCGCGCCCGCCAGATCATCGACAACGATCCGTACGCCAAGCATGGCGCCTTCGCGTCCATCGAATTCTTTCCCCATGTGCCTGCCGCCGGTCGCTGGATTGGTGGCAAGATCTGGTGAGCACAGGCGAAACCGGGCGGCGAGGGCGAGATCTTCGATGACCAAGATCTTCAATGAAATGTATGCGGACGGTAGCGCCGTGCGCACGCACTAGCGCCGTGCGCACGCACTACTCGCCGTATTCCGATTGGTTGGCGGCGACGCCACCCGAACGCATCCGCGAAAAACTTGCCGAAGCCGATACGCTGTTTCGGCGCGCCGGCATCACCTTCGCCGTGTATGGTGACGAGACCGGCACCGAGCGGCTGATTCCTTTCGACATCGTGCCGCGGATCATTCCCTTTGCCGAGTGGGAGTTTTTGCAGCGTGGCTTGCGTCAGCGCGTCACGGCGCTGAACGCTTTTTTGCATGACGTTTATCACGATCAGGAAATCCTGCGCGCGGGGCACATTCCCGCCGAGCAGGTGCTTTGCAATGTGCAGTATCGGCCGGAGATGCAGGGCATCGATGTGCCGATGGACGTCTATGCGCACATCGCCGGCATAGATCTCGTGCGAGCGGGCGCTGGCGAGTACTACGTGCTCGAAGACAATTTGCGCGTGCCGTCGGGCGTCTCTTACATGCTCGAAGATCGCAAAGCGATGATGCGGTTGTTTCCCGAGCTCTTTGCGCGCTACAGCGTGGCACCCGTCGAGCATTATCCCGACTTGCTGCTCGAAACCCTGCGCGGCGTTGCCCCTGCAGGGGTGCGCGATCCCACCGTGGTGTTGCTGACGCCAGGGGCGCATAACAGCGCGTATTTCGAACATGCCTTCCTTGCGCAGCAGATGGGCATCGAACTTGTCGAGGGACAAGACCTCTATGTCGATGACGAAATCGTCTATATGCGAACCACTCAGGGGCCGCGTCGTGTCGATGTCATCTATCGGCGCATTGATGACGATTTCATTGATCCACTCGCTTTCAGGCCCGACTCCATGCTCGGTGTGCCGGGGCTGCTGACGGCTTATCGTGCGGGGCGGGTCACCATCTCGAACGCCGTGGGCACAGGGATCGCCGACGACAAATCGACCTATCCTTATGTGCCCGAGATGATCCTCTTCTATCTCGGTGAAGAGCCGGTACTTGCGAACGTGCCGACCTGGATTCTGCGAAGGCCGGAAGATCTCGCCCATGTGCTCGAGCACCTTGATGAACTCGTGGTCAAAGAAGTGCACGGTGCCGGCGGCTACGGCATGCTGATCGGCCCGCGCGCCTCGCGCGCCGAGATCGACGCCTTCCGCGAGCGCATCGTCGCTGATCCGGCGCGCTATATCGCGCAGCCGACACTCGCGCTCTCGGCCTGCCCCACCTTTGTCGACAGCGGGCTCGCTCCGCGCCATGTCGATCTGCGGCCGTTCGTGTTGTCCGGTCGCGATGTGGTGATGGTGCCCGGCGGACTCACGCGGTTTGCTTTGCGGGAGGGCTCGCTGGTCGTCAACTCGTCACAGGGTGGCGGCACCAAAGATACTTGGGTGCTCGCATGCTGAGCCGTACGGCCGATCACCTTTACTGGATGGCGCGCTACACCGAGCGTGCCGAAAATCTGGCCCGTATGCTCGATGTCAACTGCCGCATGACGCTGCTCCGTCAGGAAGAAGACGTCGTGCGTCGACGCTGGACCTCGACTCTCGCCACCGTGGGTCAGCTCGAGCCTTTTCTCGCCGCTCGCGGTGCAGTGACCCAGTCTGCCGCCATCGACTGGATTTCCTTCGAGCACAGTAACCCCGGCAGTATCGAGCAGTGTCTCGACAGAGCGCGTGAAAACGCGCACGCCGTCCGCGGCACGCTGACCTCCGAGACCTGGGAGACCCTGAACTCGACTTGGCTCGAGATCCGCGGCTTCAGGCGCGACACGGTCTCGGCACAGGCACTCGCCAATTTCTTTGAGTGGGTGAAGTTTCGCTCGCATCTGGCGCGCGGCGTGATTCAGGGGACGATGCTGCACGACGATGCGCTCGATTTCACCTGGTTGGGCACTTACCTCGAGCGCGCTGACAACACGGCGCGCATTCTCGATGCTCGCTTCGAAATGTTGGCCGAGGATGCTGCCAACAGCGACGATGCCGGCGATTACTATGAGTGGAGTGCATTGCTGCGCTCGGTATCTGCCTTCGAGATTTATCGCAAAGTCTATCGCGATCTGATCACGCCGCGACGAGTTGCCGAGCTCCTCATCTTGCGCGAAAGTATGCCGCGAGCACTGCGCCACTGCATGAGCCGCGTACATCAGGTGCTGGTCAAAGTGGCGAACGATCGCTCGGCCGAAACATTGCGACGTGCTGGCGAGATCGATGCCAGCCTGCAATATGGCCGCATCGACGACATGCTCGCGACAGGCCTGCGGCGCTATCTCAGCAATTTTTTGTCGCGAAACGGCGACCTGGGTGCGCGCATCGCCAGCGACTTCCTCGTTTCCGACGCCACAGGCTGACCATGCTGCTGCATATCCGTCACGAAACGCTTTATCGCTATGACCGCCCCGCGAAGCACAGCGTGCAGAGTTTGCGCCTCACACCGCGTACCGAGACCGGGCAGCGCGTGCTCGCCTGGAGCCTCACGGCGCCGGGACGACAGTCGCAGCAGATCGACGCCCATGGCAATCTCATGCATTTGCTGACCCTCGACGAACCGCACGAAGAAATCCATACCACGGTGTCGGGCACGGTCGAAACCGAAGAGGTCGCCGACTCGGCGCCCGCAGACCGTGGACGCTTGTCACCGCTCGTCTATGTGCCTGATACTGCTCTCACGCGCGCCGACGAGGCGCTGCTCGAGTTCGCGGCAAGCCATGGCAGCAAAAAACCCGGACGCGATGACGCCATGAAGCTTGCGCATGCCGTGCGCGACCGCATGGACTACGTGGCGGGGGCGACTGGAGTTTCGGACACCGCAGCGCGTGCGTTTTCTTTGGGTCGCGGAGTTTGTCAGGACCATGCGCATGTGATGATCGCCTGCTGTCGTGCGCTTGGCGTACCGGCGCGTTATGTGAGCGGCTACTTGCTCACGGGCCGAGATGATCACATCGCGAGCCACGCCTGGGTCGACGTCTGGCTCGCACAGCATGAGCGCTGGTTCGCGATCGACGTCACGAACGGTGTACCGGGCAGTCTGCAGCACTGCCGTGTTGCAGTCGGTCGCGATTACCTCGATGCCTGTCCGGTACGGGGCGTTCGTCGCGGCGGTGGCGCGGAAACCATGAGCGCCAAGGTCGAAGTGTCGGGCGATGGTCTGCAACGTCGGCCGGCTACACCGCGGCCGCGCTTGCTGCAGCAGCACGCCGCGCAGCAGTAGAATCAGTCATGAGTTATTGCGTAGCGACCTTGCTCGACACCGGCATGGTGTTTCTCTCCGACTCGCGCACCAACGCGGGCGTCGATCAAATCAACACTTTCCGCAAGATGCATGTTTTCGAGCGGCCGGGTGACCGTGTGCTCGTGTTGCAGACGGCAGGCAATCTCGCGGTCTCGCAGGCCGTGGTACACGCACTGCAAGAAGACGCTGTGCATGCCGACCGTCGCAGCCTGTACACCGTCGAGACGATGTTCGATGCGGCCGAGCTCGTCGGCGATGCCTTGCGCGCCGTGTATCGGCGCGATGCCGAGGCTTTTAAAGATCACGGTATCGAGTTCAATACCACGTTCATACTTGGCGGGCAAATCAGCGGCGAGGCGCCGCGGCTGTTCAATGTTTATTCGGCGGGCAATTTCATCGAAGCGAGCATCGATACGCCCTACTTTCAGATCGGTGAATCGAAGTACGGCAAGCCCATCATCGATCGCGTCATCACGCGCTCCTCGAGCATCGCCGAGGCGACCAAGTGTGCGCTCATCTCCATGGATTCCACCATTCGTTCGAATCTGTCGGTGGGTCCGCCGCTCGATCTGCTCTGTCTCAAGCGTGACGCATTACGCGTACTCGTGCATCGCAGCATCGCAGCTGACGATGAATATTTCCGCATGATCAGGGGCGGTTGGGGCGAAAGTCTGCGGCACGCATTCCACGCGCTGCCGAACCCCACTCTCTGAAAACACTCGGTAGAACCCTAGCCTCGCGCCCGCCTTGATCACTCAGGCTCGTTCTGCTTCTTTCGGGTCGTTGCCGAGCAGGCGATCGACGAGCCGAGTCGTGTACTGCGTCGAGCGCGTACGTCGTGCGACCAAAGAATAAACGGCAGGGACCACGAGCAAGGTGAGGAACACCGACACCAAGGTGCCATAAAAAACCACGACGCCGATGGGTTCGCGCTGCTCGGCGCCCGCGCCGGTCGCAAACAGGAATGGCACTGCACCAAAAGCGGTGCACAGACTGGTCATGAGCACCGGACGCAAACGTACGACGGCGGCCTGTACCACCGCTTCGCGAAGTTCGATGCCGCGTTCGCGCAACTGATTGGCGAATTCGACGATAAGCACGCCGTTTTTCGCCGCGATGCCTATCAACATGATCACGGCGATCTGGCTGAAGATATTCACGCTCATGCCATGCAACTGCAGGCCGAACACGGCGCCGAGCAGCGCGAGCGGCACCGTGACCATGATGATCGCTGGATGCACGAAGCTCTCGAACTGTGCTGCCAGCACCAAAAACACGATGATCACGGCGAACAGCAGCGTGGTCCACAGCTGCCCGCCGCTGCGCACATAGTCACCCGATTCGCCATCCCACATGAGCGTGGCTTCGGCTGGCAATTCGCGGGCGACGGTGTCTTCGAACCAGTTGATCGCCTCGCCCATGGTGTAACCCTCGGCGAGCCCGGCGTCGATCTCGACAGAACGCAGGCGATTGAAGCGACTGAGCTCGGTGGCGCCGGCGGTTTCATTAAGCCTCACCACGCTCGCGAGTGGCACCAACTCGCCGGTGCGATCGGAGCGGACCATGAGGTTGGTGAGATCGGTGGTGGTGGCGCGCTCATCGGCACGCCCCTGCAGCACCACGTTATATTCGCGCCCGCGATCGATGAATGTGGTGACAATACGTGAACCAAGCATGGTCTCGAGTGTGCGACCGACGGTTTGCAACGACACGCCGAGATCGGCAGCGCGGTTGCGATCGATCGCGATGCGGATCTGCGGCTTGCGCGGCTTGTAGCTGGTGTCGACACCCGTGAGCCCCGGATTATCCTCGGCGAGCTTGGTCAGCTTCTCGGACCAGGCCGCGAGGCTTTCGTAGTCGGACCCACCCAGCACGGCTTGCACCGGTTTGCCCCAGCTGCCGCGCATACCGCCAGGCACCATCGTGTTGGCGCGTACACCCGGAAGGCTGGCGAGCTCGCGTTGAATTGATGCAGCGATTTCTTGTGCGGAGCGTTCACGAGCACCCCAATCTTCGAGGGTCAGGATGAGACGCGCCGAATTCACGGACCCTGTGCCGTCGTAGCTGCCGGGCACACGCAGCGTGGCTCGGCGAATTTCGCCGGAATCGAGTCCGCTTTGCGCAATCGCCTCGAGGCGACGTCCATAGTCGGAGGTGTATTCAAAACTCGCGCCCTCGGGGGCGGTCAGCGACACCATCACTCGCCCCGCATCGGCCGCCGGCATGAACTCCGAGGGTAGTGCACGAAAGCTGAGCGCACCAAGGAAACCGAGGCCGAGCACCCCGCCGACAATCAGCCATGGCCGCCGCATCAGTTGGCGTAGGCGAAGTTCGTAGACGGCGGTCATTTTTTTGAAGAAGTTTTCGACCCACACGGCGAAGCGTCCGTGTTTCATCTCGCGCTCGGGTGGCAGGCGCGAGGCCATCATGGGTGTCAGCGTCAGGGCGACGAGCGCCGAGAGTAATACCGAGGCGGCGAGAGTCAGACCGAACTCACGGAACAGGCGACCGTTATCACCGGGCAGGAAAGAGATCGGCACGAAAACCGTGACCAGCGTTAGCGTGGTGGCGATGACCGCAAAGGCGATTTCGCGGCTGCCGCGGATGGCGGCGACCATGGAAGGTTCATCAAGTTCGGCACGACGATGGATGTTTTCGAGTACCACAATCGAGTCATCGACCACCAGTCCGATTGCCAGCACGACGCCGAGCAGGGTGATCACGTTCAAAGAATAATCGAGCGCGTAGACGAACATGAACCCGGCGATCACCGATACTGGAATGGTGACGGCGGGGATGATGGTGGTCCGCAGCGTACCCAGAAAACCGTAGATGACGATCAGCACCGAGATGAACGCGAAGATCACCGCGATCAATACCTCGCGCAGCGCAGCCTCGATCGCCACGCCGTTATCCACGGTGACCATCAGCGTTGCGCCCTTGGGCAAGGTCTTCTGCAGTCGGTCAACCTCTACGCGTATGCCGTGCACAACATCGAGCACGTTTGCCTTGGAGTTGGCTTCGATGCCTATCCCCACACCGGCCTGGCCGTTGGTGCGCATGAGGGTGCGGTCGTTCTCGGCGGCGATGCGGACTTCGGCAACTTCACCGAGTCGTACCAGATGGCCCTCGGGTCCGCGACCGATGACCAAATTGCGAAAGTCCTCGGCGCTATCCAGACCGACTTCGGTGCGCAAAGAAAACTCGCGCTGCTCCGATTCGATACGGCCTGCAGGCAGCTGCACGTTTTCGCGACGCAACGCGGATTCGATATCGCCGACGGTGAGGGCGCGTGCCGCCAGAGCCTGCCTGTCGATCCACACGCGCATGGCGGCGCGGCGCGAACCGGACATCGAGGCGCGGGAAACACCGGGCACCGTCGAGAGTCGATCGATGATGTAGCGTTCGGCGTAGTCGGTCACCTGCAGCGGTGTCATGTTCTCGGAGCTGAAACTGAGAAACATGATCGCTTCGGCATTCGAGTCGGACTTCGCGACCTGCGGCGGATCCGTCTCCGGCGGCAATTGCGCGACTACGCGCGAGATGCGATCGCGGATGTCGTTTGCGGCGTCGTCAATGTCTCGCGAGACATCGAACTCGACGCGGATGCTGGAGCGTTCGTCGGAACTATCCGACTCGAGTTTGACGATGCCCTCGATGCCCGCGATGCGATCCTCGATAACCTGCGTGACCTTGTTTTCGACCACGTTGGCGGAGGCGCCGCGATAGCTGGTGGTGATCGAGACCACCGGTCGGTTGATATCCGGATATTCGCGCAGCGGCAGACGTTCGAGTGCCACCAGACCAAAGATCACGAGCAGCAGACTGAGCACCGTCGCGAAGACGGGGCGGCGTATGCAAAGTTCAGAGAGACTCATTGCTTGCGTACTCAGGCGCCGGGCGTGGTCGCACGCGGCTGGGCTTTGACCTTGCCGCCATTGCGAGTGCGCTGCGTGCCTTCGACGATCACCGCTTCATTTCCGGTGAGCCCATCGATGATGGCGACGCTACCGGGTTCGCGCCCGCCGGTACGTACTTCGCGTTGCAGCGCCTTGCCGTCCTCGACCACGAACACGAAGCTGCGACCTTCTTCCGGTATCAAGGCTTCTTCGGGAATCATCAAAGTTTCGATGGGCTTGCCACGCAGTCGCACGCTCATGAACAAGCCTGGCCGCAGAGCACCGTCGGCGTTCGGCAGTTCGGCGCGTACAGCGATGGCACGGGTCACGGGGTCGATACGCGAGTCGATGGTGGTGATCTTGCCGTTGAAGACGCGCCCGCCAAGGCCCTCTGCGCGGGCCTCGACCGACAGACCGGGTGCCAAATCATTGAGAAAGGATTGTGGCACGGTGAACTCCAGCTTGATCACAGTGCTGTCATCGAATGTGGTGATGACGGTGCCCGGATTGACGAGACCGCCTCGACTGACTTTGCGAAAACCCGTGCGTCCGGCAAACGGCGCGCGAATGACGGTATCTTCGAGTCGCGCACGGGCCGCGGCGACCCGCGACTCGCCGGTTTTGACCGCGGTCTCGAGTTGATCGAGTTGCGCCTTCGAGAGGGCCGAGGTCACCGACAAGTCGCGACCGCGATTGAACTGGTTGCGCGCTTCGACGAGATTGGCTTCGGCCTCGGCGAGCGCGGCGGCAACCTGTGCGCGATCGAGCTCGACCAGCACCGCCCCTGCGGCGACGCGTTGACCTTCTTCGAAGCGAATCGCCGTGACCGTATTGGCAGACTTGGAGGTGATTTCCACTGATTCACGCGCGAGTGCAGTACCGACCGCTTCGATCACGGGGCCGAAGGGGCGCCTCTCTACCTTGCTCGTGATGACCGTGGCCGGGGGAGGGCCGCCGGCGCCGCCCGGTCCCGAGCGCTGCTCGCCGTCCCGGCCACCTGCTTCCTTCCCCGAACAGGCGGCAAGCACCATGGCCGCAGCAAGCAGGGCGGTGGCGAGCGTGAACTTGCGCTGCGTATTCATTGAAGGCATCGCTGGGAATCGTCCGTGATATCCGGCAAGAGGGCCGCGGATTCTACCTTAAGCCCGCCTGCAGCAGCAGGCTGTGTAGCCGGGTAGCCCATTCACGCAGGGCCAGCCGAGTTGCGGCACGTTGGGTGATTTCATTGTCCAGCGTCAGTTGGGCATCGCGCCGGTCACGATAGCGATCACGCAGGGCGGCCAGAACCCGGCCCGTGCCGGCCTCGCGCACCTCGAGCTCCAGCGTCATCTGGCCGGATTCGTAGACAAAAGTGTAAAGCGGGTTGATCTCGGAGCGCGGCGGCGCATTGAGGTACAGATCAATGATTTTGATATGCAGTTCGAGTATTTTTTGACTGCCCGAATCACCAGCAGGTTTGACACCCAGCTTGGTCAGGGTCTCGGTGAACGTCTTGTGTGACAGCTCGGCGAGATCATTGCGAATTTTCTCGATATCTTTGGGTGCAAGACCAAAGGTTCCGAACTGGCGGGGGTCCCAGGCGGCGCTGACGCGAACCTCTACCGGCGCGATGACTATTGCTGCGCCCTCGGCCCAGCGGCTCTGTGGGTCGAAGCTCGCCTGATCGATGCTGCCGAGCTTGAGGGGAACAAGGAGAGCCGGCCGCGCGGACTCCTGGGCTGCGCTCGGTGTGCTCACGCACCAAAAACCCGCGCAGCAAAGTCCGCTGAGTATGACTGCACGGAGGCTTCGTAAGCCGCGCAGGGGGTTTTCGGGACGGGTCTGCCGTGGCTCTGGCGTTGTCATGCCGATTTGATCAGACAACTCGACGCCTGGTTCCCCCGGCTCGCCAGTCGTTGATGTTGAGCACCATTTCGTCGAGACAGCGTTGCCGCGACTCGACCGCACCCCAGGCAATATGGGGCGTGACGATCAGGTTGGGCAGGTCTGCGGCGAACAGTGGACTACCGTCAACCGGAGGTTCCTGCGGCAGCACATCGATCGCTGCGCCGCCGAGGCGTCGTTCGCGCAGGGCTTCTGCGAGGGCTCCGATGTCGATCAAGGCGCCACGCGCCGTGTTGATCAGAATGGCGTCGCGCTTCATAAGTGCGAGCCTGCGACTATCGATCATGCCCGTCGTCGCCGGGGTCAGCGGGCAATGCAGCGTCACGACGTTTGCCACGCGCAACAACACATCGAGATCAACGCGACCTTCAGCGGGCGCAGTGTCTGGAGCAGCGCCTGGACGATTGGCGACGATCACACGCATGCCGAGCGCCTGTTCGCAAGCACTCGCGACGGCACGACCGAGCACCCCCCAGCCGACCACGCCCAAGGTGCAACCGCGCAACTCGCGGATGCGGTGCTGCAGCATCGTGAAATGACGCGATCCGCTCCATGTGCCATCAACGGCCTCGCGGGAATACGCGGCAAGCTGGTGAGTCAGGGCCAGCAACACGCAGAGTACATGCTGCACCACCGAGGGCGTGCAGTAATCGGTGACGTTGCACACGGCAACACCCTGCTCGCGGGCTGCTGCAAGATCGACGTTGTTGGTACCGGTCGCCGAAAGAGCAATGAGACGCAGCGCGGGTGCCGACTCGATTATCGAGCGATCGAGCTGCAGCTTGTTGGTCATGACGATCGCATGACCTGCGATGCAGTCAATGATTTCGTTTTGCTGCACATCGTCGAGCAGGGTGAGCCCCGGCGCGGCCTGCGCCAGCCCACGCGTGTCGAGGTCACCGTTGCTGACGGTCGCAAAATCGAGAAATATCGACTTCATCTGGCAGCGGCGAGATCAAAAAACGAGACGCATGACGCTTTCGGCGATGCAGGCAGGTTTGCTCGCACCCTCGACCTCGGCGGTGTATTGCTCAGTCATCTGCAGAATGTTGGGCGCAACCTGCTCAACCGACTGCAATGTGAAGCGACCGCGGATGCGTGCGCCGACGCGCACCGCATTCGGAAAGCGCAATTTGTTGAGCCCGTAATTGATGATGTTGGTGATGCCCGGAACAATGGGCTTCTGCGCATCGACGAGTCCACGCAAGGCATTCGGAAAGCGCAATTTGTTGAGCCCGTAATTGATGATGTTGGTGATGCCCGGAACAATGGGCTTCTGCGCATCGACGAGTCCACGCAAGGGTACACTCAAAGATAATGTGAGATACCCATGAGCGATCGGCGCGCCGTACGGGGATTCGCGCGTGGCACGCTCCACATCGACGTGGATCCACTGGTGATCCCCCGTGGCATCGGCGAACGCGTTGATACGCTCTTGGGTGACCGTGAGCCAATCGCTGACATGCACTTCCTGACCAATGCGTGTTTGCAAGGTGGCGAGTGCCGAGGCGAGCGCGGAGTCGTTCATCACGAGGTTCCTATTTCATTCCCATGCGCTTGCGCACGATCTCGCCGGCTTCCTGATACGTCTGCGGCAGTTTTTCGAGGAAGGCATTCGGTTGGAAGAGCGGCTGATATTGCTGCAGCACCGGCAGCAGGATTGCCACGGGCAATTCCTGCACGCGTCGTGTCTTGCGGAACTCGGCGATCGGAATACGTGCCGTGATGATGTCTTCGTGATGGTTCGATGTTTTTGCGAGCACCGTGCCGCGCGGATCGACAATCACGGTGCCTTCATCGCGTGTGCCCGAAGATTCCGGAAAGCCTATATTGTTGGGCGAGACGGCATTGCCCACACCCAGCGTATAGAGTCGATTGGCACGCGCCGTGGTGATGGCAGATTCCGAGTTGCTGCCACCGGTGACCGACAACACCAGAATCTCTGCGCCCTTGAGCCCGAGGCAGGTGTAGAGCGTGGGCTCGGCGCCCACCGCAGTGATTGCGATGTTGCCGATATCGGTACGCGCGACCGGCAGCACGGCATCCCAGCCGTACATCTCGACGTAACGATCGAGTACGTCGTAAATCGTGGTACCGATCAGCGCGCCATCACCAAAGAGCCCGAGAATATTCCGGGCCTTCCACTGCTTGCTGACGATCTTGCCATCGGGACCCGTCAGCACCGACATGTTGATGACATGATCGGGCCAGTCTTTTTCTTTGGCGTAGCAGCCCCAGGAAATGTAGCAACCATAGCGCTTAGCCCGCTCCCCGATGGCCTCGGATTCGGGGCCAGGCAGTTCGAAGGCCACCTGATTGAGTTCTTTGCGTGTCCATGGCTGAAAGCCCTGGATGGGAAACTCGTGCATCGAGATGAGATCGACTTTCGAACCCCAGCGCCGCTCGCCGCCCCATTCCTCGGGCGAATTTTGCGCGAGATCGATCAGGCGCAGGATGCGATTGAGATTGCGCTTGAGCGTGTTGGCTCGATCACGCACCTCAATCGAGTACAGCTGAGACTGAACGGCCGCAACGTTCACGAAATCCTGTTTCAGCGGGACTTTGGCGTACTGGCCGCGATTCGAAACCTGAATGCCATTGCCCGGCGCGGGCGCGCCGCCTGCAGGTGCGGCCGTATTTTGTGCCGCGGCTTCGCCCGATGCGGTCGAGCCGGCGGCAGCGGCCAGGCTTGCCATGGCGGCACCCGTGATCAACGAGCGACGGTCGAGCTTTGCTGTTTTCTTTGTCATGATCAATCACTCCGTTTGCGAATTTATTTCTTTGGACCCAGACCGAGCGCGCTCACATCCATGACGTGCAACTGCAGTCCCGACATGAATCCCGCGCCGGGGCCCGCGCTGCGCGAGCTGGTCCACACCATCTTGCGACCATCAGGCGAGATCGCCGGGAAGCCGTCGAATCCTTCGTCAAAAGTGATGCGCTTCGGCGGCGTCTTGCCGTCGAGATAACCGAGATAGACCTCCCAGTTGCGCGGTGTTTCGGCGCGCACAAACAGGAAGTGCTTGCCGTCTGGCGTCGGGTAGGGCGCCCAGTTCATGTCGTGCGTGAAGGTGCGTGGTTTGACATCGCTGCCATCGCGCTTGACCGTGTAGATGGTCATAGGCGTCGGCTTCTGATCGTATTCCGAGGCTTTCCACGCGCGGAACAAGATGGTCTCGTTATCGGGCAGGAAGTACGGCGCGCCTTCCTGATCATCTGCCGTGAAAGTGATCTGCTTTTCTTCGGTGCCGTCCGACTTCATCACCCACAAATCCATGTTGCCGTTGGTCATGCGACCGAACACGATCCACTTGCCATCCGGCGAGACGGTGACCTCGGCTTCGTACTGCTGGTTGTTGGTGAGGCGCTGGATGTTCTTGCCTTGGCGGTCCGAAACATAGAGTTCGGCGCCTTGCGGATAGTCGCGCCAGTCCGACCAGTTGCCGAGCGGCATGTTCATGTTGTCGCGGATCGAGGTCCAGATCAGCCGCTTGCCGTCAGGAAAAAAATACGAGCAGCCATCCCAGCCGCGATCATTGATGAGCGTCTCTTCGGTGCCCGAGTCGGTGAAAGTTTTGGTCAAGAAGCCCGAGAGACCACGCGGACTTTTGACGGCGAGCGGACTTTTGACTTGCGCAATGAGGTGTTCGCTATCCGGTCCGTAATAGGCTTCGGCCGCTTCGCTGATATTGGGAATTTGCCACGAGGGCATTTCTTGGTCGCGCGTCGACACTGTGGCGCCCGCAGGGACTTTGACCGCCTTGTGGTCCCGCCTTGTGGTCTTTGGCCGAAAGTGGCGGGCTGATGCCTGCGAGGCCGACCAAGAGCAGACCGGTCATGACGGCAGTCGCCGACTTCGAAAAATTGTTGCGAACTGTTCTCATTCCTGTACCCCACGTGCAACACAGTCTTCTTTGACCGCGTAGCCGTCATTGCATTTTTTGGTTATGGACTGATGCCCAGAAGAGGCTTCCGTCATCGGTCGGTCGGGTGTAGGTTTGGCACAGCGACCGCAAAAAAACAATAGCGGAGCATCGGAGGGAACACTCAATGGACAATGTTAAGAAGGGGATCCGCCCATTGTGGGCGGCAGTTTCTTTGATCGTTGCCGCATCGGCGGCACAGTCTGGCTACGCGCAGGCGCCGGCCGACGACTCTCTCGGTCTTGAAGAGGTCGTGGTCACGGCGCGTAAAACCCAGGAACGTCTCGTCGACGTGCCTTTGGCGATCACCGCATTCACGAGCGAAGCGATCGAGCAGAAGGGCATACGCAATCTCGAAGATATCGCGGCGGCTACACCGGGCCTCACGTTCTCGGATGTGCAGGCAGGCTTTCTGCCTGTCCCGGTCATCCGTGGTTTCGCGCCGATTGATGTGCGCGGCGAGAACAACGCGGCCATCTTTATCGACGGCGTGTTCGTGTCTGGCAAGGAAGGTCTCAACTTCAACCAGCTCGATCTCGAGCGAATCGAGGTCATCAAAGGCCCGCAGGCGGCCATGTATGGCCGTAACAGTTTCAGCGGCGCACTCAACTATGTGACCGCCAAGCCTGGGGATACCACCAAGGGCAAGGTCGAAGTGCAGCTCGGTACGCATGGCAAGGGCTATGCGGGCGCCACCTTGAGTGGGCCCATCAGCGAAAGCGGGACATTGAAGGGTCGCATCGCGGTGTCATATGACAACTTCGACGGTTCTTACGAAAACCAGATTTCGGGTGGCGACGATATCGGTGGCTACAAATACAAGACGGTGCAGGGCAGCCTGTATTTCCAGCCCTCCGACACTTTCGAAGCGAGTATCTCGGCTTATTTTTCTGACGACGTGGTGGGCAACTCGGCCATCAGCCCGGTGGCCGCAAACTGCGAAAATCTGAACGGACTGCTGTCGGTACAAACGCCGACGCCACCGGTCGCTTACGGCAACTATTGCGGCGAGTTCAAACCGATGAGCCGCACGGGCATGTCCGCGCTGCCTGCTGCAACCGGCAACGATCGCGAGATCAGGCGCGCCAATCTCAATCTGGTTTGGGAGACAGGTATCGGTACCATCAGCTCCTTGACCGGCTATTCGCGCGTCTATCAGACATTCTTTGTGGACGGGTCGCGCAACACGGGCGAAACCGTGCCGTATGCCTACATCTCGACGCCAACGACGCTGGTCGCCGGCACTTTCAAGGCCGGCACGCTCAAAGTATTCCGCACCGGTTTGTTGCAGGTGGGCTCTCCGGGTGAGACCGAAGAAATGAGCACCGAGCTTCGTCTTGCCAGCAATTCGAAGGAATCATTCCGTTGGTCGGTGGGCGCTTATTACTACGACACTCGCTCGAAGGGTGGTAACGACGGCGTCGTTGCCAGTCAAAAATTGCCGGCCGATTTCTCCGAGTTCTGTCTGTCATGCCGTTCGGCTGCATTGTTCGGCGGACCGGCTGCACTGACAGTCGAGCCAGCGGTCGGCGCGGGTAACGCTGCGCTCCTGCCCTATTTCACCGATCCGCTCGGTGGCGCAATCTTTACCACGACCAACAAGAACTCGGTGTCGGCGACCTCGGCATTCGCGCTCGCCGAGCTAGACTTTGCGGAAGCTTGGACCGGTCGTATCGAAGGCCGCTACACCAATGAAAAGAAATCCTTCGCAAACCTGCTGACCAATCGCTTCGGCAGCAAGAAGTGGAGCCTGCAAAACTGGCGTGCAACGCTCGATTACAAGCCGGCCGAAAACATCACGGTTTACGGTTCGTATGCGCACGCTGAAAAGAGCGGCAACGTGGGTGCAGCTACGGTGCAGTTCGTTTCGGATGCCGCGCCGGCGCCGAACGTTGCCATCCTGACATCCTTTGATCCCGAGCAAAACAACGCGTTTGAGCTTGGTATCAAGGCCGAGATCATGAATCGGCGTGCCTACCTAGACTTCGACGTCTACCAGTCGAAGTGGAAGAACATCGTCATCCCGCAGATTCGTACCGAGGTGGTCGATCCGCGTAGCGGGAATGTCAGTGCAATTCGTACACCGACGGCCTTCAACGTGAACGCGGGTGATGCCACCATTCGTGGCGCCGAGTTCTCGGTGAATGCGCGGCTTACCGAACGAGTCGATGGCAGCTTCGGCGTCTCGTACACCGATGCGCAGTACGACAATGCGAAGGTCGACAGCTTCAAGAATTTCCCGAGCTTTTCGCCGACCGGCAGCATCGCAGGCAAACAAATTCTGCGTACGTCGCCGTGGCAGTTGGCGGCCAGTCTCGGTTACACCGCGCCGATCAGCAGTGATCGCAGCATTTACGTACGAGGCGATCTCTCGTTCCGCGATGCGCAATTCGCCGATGCCACCAACCAGGCGATCACGCCTGAGCAGACCAAGCTGAATCTGCAGATTGGCTTGCAGGGCGACAGCTACACGGTGGAGTTGTGGGGGCGAAATCTCACCAACGAAGATGCACCGAGTGCAGCCTATCGTGACGTGTTTTTCACCAACGCCCTGCCCGATGGCACCTTCTATCGCACACCGACTGGCACCACGCCCGCCGGCAGCGGTGGCCGGAGCACGTTCTTCCCGTGGCGTTACAGCGTCTCGTACCCTGTGCTGCGTGAATTTGGCGTGACCTTCCGCTACAAGTTTTGAGCATGCCCGCAGGCGGCTTGGCCCGCTTCGGATTGATGGCACTGCTGTCCGCCGGCCTTTGGGCCGGCGGACAGTCGCTCGCCGCTGAACCGGCTGCCGCGAGCGGCCCGGAGCAATTGCGAGTCGGTGACCCGGCGCGCCGCGAGCGCAGCGTCGCGCCGGTTCTCGATGGCATCGTCGACACCCGCCGCAGCGAAGTCATCGATGCGGTCGAGTTCGCGCGTCGCCTGCGCGATGTGAGTGTGCTGTTCATCGGCGAGGAACACACCAACGGCGAGTTCCATCGCGTGCAACTGCGCACGATCGAAGCCCTGCACGCGGCGGGGCGCAAGGTGATCATCGGGCTCGAGATGTTCCCGTGGGGCGATAACCCGGCGCTCGAGCGTTGGCGGCGCGGCGAACTCGACGAGCCGCGTTTTCTCGATGAGTCGCGCTGGTACGAAGTGTGGTCGCACCACTGGGGCCATTATCGCGACATCTTTTTCTTTGCTCGGGACAAGCAGTTGCGCCTGGTCGGTCTCAACGCGCCGCGCGAAGTGGTCCGGGCCGTGCGTGCGGCCGGGGGTTTCGAGGCGCTTGATCCGGCGGTTCGCAGTCGCTTGCCGCCACGTATCGACCTCTCGAGTGATGAGCATCGACAGGTCGTGCGCTCGTACTTCGATGCCGACGATACTTTGCACGCCAAGATGAGCCCCGCGGATCAGGAGCGAATCTATCTCGCGCAAGTGACTTGGGACGCCTCGATGGGTTGGCAGGCGGGGCAAGCACTCTCGAGCCCCGCTGATCCACGCGAGATCGTGGTGGTGTTGATCGGTGCCGGCCACGTGGCTTATGACCTGGGCGCTGCGCGCCAGCTTGCCGGTGGTTTTGCCGGCGGAATTTCTTCTTTGATTCCGGTCACCGTGCCGCCATCAGTGGGTGGCAGCGCAGCGAAAACCGTGAGCGCAGCCTATGCGCAATTTCTTTGGGGCGTACCGCAGACGGCGCAACCAACTCTGCCCGTGCTCGGCGTGTCACTGATGGGTCGTATCGGCAAGGAGCCGACGCAGGTCATTCAAGTCGACGCGGCCTCGACTGCCGCCGCCGCAGGCCTCAAGGTCGGCGATGTGCTGCGCAGCCTCGATGGCCTCAAGCTCGAGGGTGGCGCGACGCTGCAACGCAAGGTGGGGGATTATCGATGGGGCGATTCCGCAACGCTGACGATCGAGCGCGATGGTCAGCCACTCGATTTGAGGCTGCATTTTCGACGACAGCCCTGATCTGGCTGCTGACGCTGGTGTTGAGCTCGATGATCGCACCGCGAGCCGGCGCGGCGACCGAACCTGCGTCTCACTATGTATTGAAAGCCACACTCGATCCTGCGGCGCGCACGCTCGAGGCCGAGGTGCAACTCGACGTTCCGGCAGAAAGCGCTGGCCGCAGTGTCGAATTCCTGCTGGCCTCTAGCCTGCAGATCATCGCCGCCGAGCCTGCGGTCGAACGCTTGTCGATCGAGGGCGCACGCACTTTCACGGGCATCAACGGTTCAGCGACCGCGATCACGGCCTCAGGTCGAGCGGCCCGTTACCGCGCCGTGCTCGCTGCCGGCAGTCGATCGATCCGCCTGCGCTATCGCGGCAAAGTCGACTTCGGATTCGACACGCCGGGACAAGAATATGCGCGCGGGTTCAGCGAGACCGCCGGCACCATCAACGACCAAGGCGTTTATCTCGCGGGCAGCACGCTCTGGTACCCCTATCTCGGCGAGACCTTGTTCACTTTTGATCTGACCGCCTCGGCACCCGCGGGTTGGCAGTTGATCAGTCCGGGGACGGGAGTGGCGGGCACTTCCGATGCAAACGCCAGTGTCGCTCGCTGGAAGGTAACGACACCGGTCGATGAATTGCACATCGTCGGCGGCCGCTTAACACGCTATGCCCGACAAGCGGGGGCGATCACTGCCGAGGTTTATCTGCGCAAGCCCGACGAGGCACTTGCCGCGAAATATTTGGAGTCTACCGCGCGTAATCTGGAGATGTACCGCACGTTGATCGGCCCATATCCCTACGAAAAGTTTGCACTCGTCGAAAATTTTTGGGAGACGGGCTACGGCATGCCGAGCTTCACGCTGCTCGGTCCGCAGATCATCCGCTTTCCGTTCATTCTCACCTCGTCTTATCCGCACGAGGTGCTGCATAACTGGTGGGGCAATGGCGTGTTCGTCGATTACGCCACTGGCAACTGGTGCGAGGGACTCACGGCGTATCACGCCGACCATCTTTACAAAGAGCAGTTGGGTCAAGGCGCCGAATACCGTCGAGATACACTCAAAAAATACCGTGATTTCGTCAAAGATTCGCGGGACTTTCCGCTGGTCGAGTTTCGTTCCCGACACAGCCCGGCCACCGAGGCAGTGGGTTACGGCAAGGCGTTGATGACTTTTCACATGCTGCGTCGACGTGTCGGCGATGAAGCCTATGTGCGCGGCCTGCAGCGCTTTTATCGTGAGCAGCGCGGCAAGCGCGCAAGTTTCGATGATCTTGCTGGTGCCCATGGTGCTGCCGCCAAGACCGATCTGCTGCCCTTCATGAGTCAGTGGGTGCAACGTGCCGGTGCCCCGGAGCTGCGCGTGAAGAACGTGACGGTCGACACCGACGGCGTGGTACGCGGTGAGTTGCTGCAGGCGCAGAACGGGCAAGCTTTCGAACTCGAGGTCCCCATCGTGCTGCGCTCGGCGAGTGGCACCGAGAACTTCACGGTCCGCAGTGCAGCATCCAGCACTCGTTTCGAGCTGCGGCCAAAGACGACGGTTGCAGGGACCGCAGCAACGGAGCCCTTGGGGCTGGAGGTCGACCCCGAGTTCGATGTGTTCCGTTTGCTCGACACGCGCGAGACGGCGCCGTCGCTCGGGCAGATGTTCGGCGAACCCGAGGTACGCGAGACGGCGCCGTCACTCGGGCAGATGTTCGGCGAACCCGAGGTATTGGCTGTCCTGCCATCAAAGGCGCCAGCCGCCATGCTCGATGGCTATCGGCAAATGCTCGCCTTCTGGGGCGGTGGCGGCGCCCAAAAATTCGTCATCGTCGAAGATCGTGACCTCAAACGTCTGCCGGCCGATCGTCCGGCATGGGTATTCGGTCGCGAAAATCTTTGGAGCGCAAAGCTTTTCGGTGCCGATCCCGGCATTGGTTTTCAGCTCGACGGACCGGGCATTGGTGCTGGCGGCACGACCATTCCGTTTGCGGGGCACTCTGCCGTGATCGTGCGGCGGCATCCGGCAAACCCGGCCAAGGCGGTGGCTTGGGTGGTCGTCGATCCTCTGGCCGCCGCCGCAGGTCTTGCGCGCAAGTTGCCGCATTACGGCAAATATTCCTGGCTGGGTTTTGTTGGTGAAGAGCCCGCCAACATGGCCAAAGGCGAGTGGCCCGCGGCCGATTCACCCCTGCATGTCGATCTGCGCCCGCGCACAGCACGCAGCCTGCCGCTGCCGGTTGGCGGCTACGCCAAGCGCGCAGCACTCGCGCGCTTGCCTGCGGTTTTTGATGCGGCTGCGATGATCAAAGATATCAGGTGGCTTGCTGATCCGGCGCGTGAAGGACGCGGCATGGGAAGCGCGGGTCTCGAAGCGGCGGCCGAGTATGTGGCTGCAGCGTTCAAGGCCGCGAAGTTGAAGCCGCTGCGCGAGGGGCAGGGCCTCGACGCTTACTTTCAGCCCTTCGAATTCACGCCGCAGGGTGCACAACAAGCCTTGCGTTTGCGCAATGTGGTGGGTGTATTGCCGGGCAGCGATGCACGTTTTGACGGCGAAGCGGTCATCGTTTCGGCGCACTACGATCACTTGGGTCGCAGTGGCCCGGGTGTACGCATGAGCGAGATCGGCCAGATTCATCCGGGCGCTGACGACAACGCGAGCGGCGTTGCGGTATTGCTCGAACTTGCGCGCGTCTTTGCGGCAGGTGGGAATCCACCTCGGACGCTGATCTTTGTGGCTTTCTCCGGTGAAGAGGCCGGGTTACAGGGCTCACGTCATTTCGTTGCGCAGCCGCCGGTGCCGCTATCAGGCATCCGCTCCGTGCTCAATCTCGACACCGTTGGCCGTCTTGGCAAAGGCGAGATCTCCGCACTCGCCACCGGCACAGCCAGCGAGTGGCAGCACGTTTTCCGCGGCATCACGTTTTCGACCGGTATTCCGATCCGCAATATTCCTGATGCCGCGCAGTCTTCCGATCAGCAAAGTTTCATTGAGCGCGGTATTCCCGGTGTGCAGTTGTTCACCAGTGCGCACCTCGACTATCACCGACCGACCGATACGGCTGATCGTATCGACGGTGATGGTCTCGTGAAAGTGGCGAGCGTTGCGCGCGAAGCGCTCGATTATTTGGTGCAGCGTCCCGGACCTTTGACCGTGACCATCAACACCTCGACCAAAAGCGCGGCAGCCAGTGGTGCTGCCGCGAGCAACACCGGTAATGCCGCGGCCTCGACGGCACCACGTCGCGTCTCTTTCGGGCTCGTTCCGGACTATGCGCATCAGGGAGCTGGCGTGCGTGCCGAGTCGGTCGTTCCGGACTCGCCGGCTGCACGAGCGGGATTCGTGACGGGCGACGTGCTGCTCGAGATCGACGGCAAACCCGTCGCAGGTCTCGCGGAATTTTCCGAGATCCTCAAGGCCTATTCGCCGGGAGCAAAGATCAGTACCGTGCTTCGACGCGGCGATCGCAAGCAGTCTGTCAGCGTCGAACTGACGGTACGCTGAGCACGGTGGCTGTCGCCTCGGCGAGCGGGGCGGCAAGACCCAGCACTCGCTGGTAACGCAGGTCACAGTCGATACAGCGTCCACGCGAACTGCACCAGCGCAGGCTCTTGCCATCGAGGTGCCCCCAAAACAGTCCGGTCGGATCGAGGTCGAACTCGCGCAGCAGCTCGATAAAACTTTGACTGCGAGGCAGTGGGCGATAACGCTTCCAGAGGCCATCGTCAAAATAATCGAGCAGCCAAGCGCCACGGCTCGATCGATAGCGAAACCTCGCAACAGGTACGGGCTCCCGAGTGCCAGCGACGCCGAGAATGCGACGCAGCTCGTGGATCACTACCTGATTACCCTCGATGCGATAGCCGATCAGCACCGTATTACGCGCGAGTGGCGGGCAAATTCGTGCGCAGTAGGCATCGAGCAGCCGGGTGACCAGCGCCTCTGAGTGTTGTGGCAGTTCGTTCACCGTATGCCAAGCCTAGCGCGGAGGTCGAGTCCGCCGCTATTCTTCCGCAGGTGACAACTTCCGAACAACGCACACATCGGCTTGCGCACGAGGACGTGGGCAAGGCGGTGTATGCCGCCATTCCCCCGCGCCGGGTCCCACTCGCCAAGCGTCTGTTTTGGCGCGCCGTGCTGGTGCTGCTGTCGAGCGCGCGGGGTCGCGCGTGGATCGCTGCACGCTACGGCGCGAACAACGGAGTCTGACCGTATGCAATCTTTATCGATGTTGCTCACTTTTCTGGTTGGTGTCGGCCTCGTCGTGCAGATCGGCCTCAATGCGGCGGTGGGGCGGATGTTGGGCGGAGCCCTCTACGGCACCATTGCCAATTTCATCGTCGGTCTTGCCGCGCTTACCGTGTTCTTCGTCATGTCACGTCACGCCTTGCCCGCGCGCGACGCTTTCGCCGAGGTGCCGGCTTGGGCGTGGTTGGGTGGTTTGTTTGGTGCGGCCTATGTTGGCGTCGCCACGTTTGCAGGTCCGCGTCTCGGCGCCTTGTTGCTGTTGGCGCTGACGGTGGGCGGCCAGATGGTCGCCTCCGTGATCGTCGATCACTACGGACTACTCGGCTTTCAGCAGCACCCCGTGACGCTGACGCGTCTCGTCGGCATCGCGCTGCTGCTCCTCGGGATTTGGCTGGTCGCTTTGCGCTGACTCAGGCGTCTTCGCACTCGCCACACAGGCCCTTGATTTCGAGCGAAGTCGGTTCGATCCGAAATCCTGCAGCCAGAGATTTCTCCGCCAGCAAGCGGTTGATGCCTGGATCGTCGATTTCGACGACGCGGTGGCATTTGCGGCACACCAGAAACTGCGCAATGTGCGCACGCGCCGGTTCGTCGCAGCCGATGAAGGCGTTGATCGAATCGATGCGGTGTACGAGTCCGGCATCGATCAGAAACTCTAGCGCACGATAAACCGTGGGCGGAGCAGCCTTGTCGCGCTCCTTGGCTAGTTCGGCCAGAATGTCATACGCGCCGATCGGCGAATGCGCGCGCCAGACGATCTCGAGAATACGGCGACGTACTGGCGTGAGCTTGAGACCCCGCTGTGCGCAGACGTCTGCGGCCGTGCGCACCGCACGATCGATGCAGGCGGCATGATCGTGGGGTGTCGCATGATCGTGCGGCACGTGTTCCAAAGGTTTGCCCATGCCTTAAGTTATCATTTGCGACATATGGCTACCACGGATCGGATCCCCGTCACCGTCTTGACGGGATTTTTGGGGTCTGGAAAGACTACTCTTCTCAATCGCATCCTCTCGGAGAACCACGGCAAGCGCATCGCGGTCATCGAAAACGAATTCGGTGAGGTCGGTGTGGATCACCAGCTGGTAATCGGTGCCGAAGAAGAAATCTTCGAGACCAACAATGGCTGCATCTGCTGCACCGTACGTGGCGATTTGCTGCGTATTCTCGGACAGTTGCTGAAGCGCCGTGACAAGTTCGATTACATCATTGTCGAAACCACCGGCATGGCGGACCCTGGCCCGGTTGCACAGACATTTTTTTTGGACGATGACTTCAAGCAGCAGTTCCTGCTTGATGCCATCGTCACGCTGGTTGATGCGCGACACATCGAGAAACATCTCGCTGAAATGAAAGAGCCTGGCGAGCAGGTTGCCTTCGCGGACGTCATTCTGCTCAACAAGACCGATCTCGTCGGTGAAGCCGAGCTCGAACGCATCGAGCGTCGGGTTCGCGCCATCAACGGCACAGCACGTATTTTCCGCACGCAAAATGCGAATGTGCCCATCGATCGCGTGCTCGATGTCGGCGCCTTCGATCTGCAGCGCGCGCTGGCCGTCGACGGCTCTTTTCTGGAGCCGCAATATCCTTTCGAGTGGGCGGGTGTCTATCAGCTAGCCGCTGGGCAACACACCTTGCGCACGGGTGTCGAGGCGCATGCGCATCATCACGACCACGACCACGATCATGGTCACGACCATCACGATCATGCGCACGACAAAGGCCTTGGTCTTGTGGTGCTGCCGGTCGCGGCGGCGACCGAGCAGGCGCTCGCGGCGGCGATCGAACCCGCGGTCCGCGCCTTCGCTGAAGAAGCGGTGACGGTCGATTGCGGTGGTCCGCTGCAAGCAGGGTCCGTTCTGCATGCCATCGATGTCAATCATGAGGGCAGTCACTTCAGCATCGAGATCGCCATGGCTGGTGCTTATGCCATTTTTTGCGAGCATGCACCTGCGGAGTTCAATCTGCGCCTGGAAGGAGCGAAGCCCATCGCACAGCGAAAATTTGCCTCGCATCATCACGATGAGGAGATTTCTTCGATCTGTATCAGCGATCCGCGTCCGCTGGATCCGCAGAAGCTCAATGATTGGCTGTCTTATCTGTTGAAGAGTCGGGGCGCTGATATTTTCCGCATGAAAGGCGTGATCTCGCTCAAGGGCGAGGCTCGGCGCTACGTGTTCCACGGCGTGCACATGATGTTCGACGGTCAACTCGAGCGACCTTGGGCTGAAGGGGCCACTCGGCAAAACACCCTGGTGTTCATCGGCCGCAATCTCGACCGTCAAGAACTCGAGGCCGGGTTCCACTCATGTCTCGCGTAAAGACGCGGAACGCGATTCTGGAGCCGCGTGGCGAGATCAAGCTCGACGATTACGTCGTCGATATCACGTGGTCGCCCGATTCGCTGCACCTTGCTGTAGCCGGTGGCGAGGGCAAAGTATTCTTGGGCAAGCGCGGCGAGTCTTCGCTCGAGGCACGCGAAATTGGCCAGCACGGAATGGGTGCGCTGGCCGTGGCTTGGCAACCCGGCGGCAGCACGTTCGCCAGTAGCGGACAAGATTCGCGGATTACGTTGTTTGATGCCGAGGGGGCTCTTGTCGCCCAACAGCGTCCATCGATGAGCTGGACGACGGCGCTTGCTTGGTCACCGGATGGCAAACGGTTGGCCACGGCTACGGGCAAGCAGATTTCTTTGTGGAGTTCGTCGCTCGCACTCGAGCACGCATTCGCGCCACTCGCATCGACGGTGTCGGCGCTGGCTTGGGATAAACCCGGACGTGATCTCGCTGCCGCCATGAACGGCGGGCTGGTGGTGCATCGCGTTGAACCACGCTTTCAGTTACGGCATTACAAGTGGGCGGCTCCATGTCTCACGGCCGCATTCAGTCCGAGCAGCCGTTTTCTGGCGACGGGCACGCAGGACGGCACGGTACATTTCTGGCACCTGTCGACCGGGCGTGATTCGCAGATGCGCGGTTATCCGGGTCGGGTCGATTTCATGAGCTGGAGCGGCGACTCCCGCTATCTCGCTACCGCCGCCGACGAGCAAATCGTGCTTTGGGATTTCGGCGGCAAGGGACCCGAAGGCTCGCGTCCCGTGCAGCTTCGCGGCCACACCGACCGTATCGAGTGTCTGGCGTTCCAGCCCGGTGGCAACTATCTCGTCACGGGTGGACGTGATTGGCGCTTGTCTTTGTGGTTGCCCGGCAAGGCGACTGCAGCACTCGATGCCCAACTGACCGAGGCTGAACCTACCTGCTTGCGCTGGTCTGCGGACGGGCGCTTTGTGGCAGCGGGCGAGCGCAACGGTCGCCTGTCGATCTACGAATTGGTACGCATTGTCTAATGAGGTTCCCATGACGCGCATTTCGAAATCGCCAAGCTTTATTTTCTTTGCTGTGGTCGCCGCCCTGGGTCTCGCAGCAGGCGGAGCCGCAGCGCAAGATTTGAACGCGCGGCTCGATGCGGCGATCAGCAAACTCGAACCGCGCGTCATCGAATGGCGGCGCGATTTCCATCAAAATCCTGAACTCTCCAACCGCGAATTCCGCACCTCGAAGATCGTGGCCGAGCATCTGAAAAAGCTCGGTCTGGAAGTACAGACAGGTGTGGCCAAAACCGGTGTGGTCGGCGTTCTGCGAGGCGGCAAGCCCGGACCGACGATCGCCCTGCGTGCCGACATGGATGGTCTTCCGGTCATCGAGCAGAACGAGTTGCCCTTTCGTTCACTTGTCACGACTACGTATCGCAACGAAACCGTTGGTGTCATGCATGCCTGCGGTCACGATGTACACACCTCGGTGCTGATGGGAATTGCCGAAGCGTTCGCTGGCCTCAAGGCCGAGCTTCCGGGCACCGTGGTGTTCTTTTTCCAGCCCGCCGAAGAGGGTGCGCCGGTCGGTGAAGAGGGCGGAGCCTCGCTCATGATCAAAGAAGGTGTACTCGAAAAATATCGCCCTGAGGCAGTCTTTGGTCTGCACGTCTTTGCCAACATGCCGTCGGGCATGGTGGGTTATCGCGCGGGTCCGCTGATGGCGGGCTCCGACTCCTATCGTATCGTTGTGAAAGGTCGGCAGACTCATGGTGCACGCCCATGGAGCGGCGTCGACCCGATCGTGGTCTCGGCACAGATCGTCAACGCCTTGCAGACGGTGGTCAGTCGTCAGGTCGACATCACGGCGAATCCGGCGATCGTGACCGTCGGGGCCATCAAAGGTGGCATTCGCCACAACATCATTCCCGACGATGTCGAAATGGTCGGCACGATCCGTACCTTTGATCCGCAGCAGCGCGAACTGATCGTCAAAAATATCGAGCGCATGGTCGTCAATATCTCCGAGGCGAGCGGCGCGACTGCCAGCTTCGAGCTCGACCCGGGCAGCAATCCCGTGGTGCGCAATGATCCGGCGTTGACCGAGCGTGTGTTGCCGTCGCTGCGACGGGTGGCAGGAGTCGCCAACGTCCGGCCGGTACCGCTGGTCACTGGCGCCGAAGATTTCGCTTTCTTCGGACAGAAAGTGCCGAGCTTCTTTTATTTCGTGGGCGTTACACCGCGCGATCAAAACATGCTGACCGCGGCGTCGAACCACTCGCCGCTCTTTTTCGTGGACGAAGCCGCGATCCCGATGGCGAGCCGAACTTTCGCCAACCTTGCGCTCGACTACCTCGAGGGTGACTCAGGTCAGTGAGGCTCTGAGCGGCAGCCGGCGAATTCTTTTGCCGGTTGCTGCAAAGATGGCTCCGCAGACCGCGGGCGCGATCGGGGGTGTGCCCGGTTCGCCGATGCCGCCGATCGGGCCATCGCTGTTCACGATGCGCACGTCGATCTGTGGTGCATCGGCGATACGCAGCACGGGGTAGCTGTCGAAGTTGCCCTGTACGGCTACACCGTCGCGGATTGTGATCTCGCTCTCGAGTACGGCACACAGTCCGTAGTTGATGGCGCTTTCCATTTGCGCGACCACTTGATCGGGGTTCACGGCAATACCGCAATCGACGGCACAGCTGACGCGATGTACGCGTACGTTGTTATCCGTCACCGAGACCTCGGCCACTTGCGCCACGATACTGCCGAAGCTCTCTTGTAGTGCGATACCACGATGGCGACCGGCGGGTAGCGGCTGCCCCCAACCCGCGAGCTCGGCGGCAGCGTCGAGCACGGCACGATGACGAGGCTTGTCGGCGAGCATCGCTTGTCGATACTCGTAGGGATCGCGCTTGGCTAGTGAAGCCAGTTCGTCGATCACGCCATTGGCCACGAATCCGTTGATCGAGTGACCCACCGAGCGCCACCAAAGAATGGGCACGGCTTCGTTGGTGTTGTGGACTTCGACGCGAAGATTCGGGATGGGATAGGCCATGTTCGCCGTACCCTCGACCGACGAGGGATCGAGACCTTCTTTGTTCACCGCCATCTTGCCCATGGCGGTGTTGGCCAGTACTGGCTTGCCGACGATGACCTGATGAAAGGCCGAGGGCAGCCCGTTGGTGCCGATCGCCGCACGGACTTTGCTGATACTGTACGGCCGGTAATAACCCCGACGCATGTCATCTTCGCGTGTCCAGACCACCTTGACAGGCTTGCCGATGCCCTTGGCCACATGGGCCGCCTCGACGGCGAAGTCGGAGTCCCCACTGGCGCGACGACCGAAGCCACCGCCCAGGAAGGTGGTGTGTACACGAACGTTTTTGGGATCGATACCCAAAGCAGCTGCGACGAATTGCGCATCCTGCGATTGGGCTTGGGTGCCGAGCCAAAGATCACAGCTGCCATCTTTGACGAGCGCCGTTGCGTTCATCGGTTCCATGCACGCGTGCGCGAGATAAGGCAGCTCGTATTCCACCTCGATACGTCGTGATCCGCTCGCCAGCACTTTGGCAGCATCACCGATATTTTGACCTACAATGCCGGGCTTTGCGGCCAGCGCCCGCCACTCGCTGCGCAGCGACTCGGTGGAGAGTTTCTTGCCCGCTGCGTCGTCCCACTCGATGCTGAGCGCTTCGCGACCTTTGAGTGCGGCCCAGGTGTGATTGGCGATCACGGCCACACCGCTCGGCACTTGCTTGATGTCGACCACGCCCGGAACACGGCGTGCACGCGTGTCATCGAATGATTTGACGGTGGCGCCGAACACCGGCGCGCGGGCCACGGTAGCCATCAGCATCCCCGGCAGATCGACGTCGAGACCGAAAACAGCCTCGCCCGTGACCTTGACTCGACTGTCGAGCCGCTTCTGCGGCTTGCCGATATAGCTGAAGGTTTTCGGATCTTTGAGGCGGATGATTTCTTTGGCGGGCAGCGGTAGCGCCGCTGCGGCCTCCGCGAGTTCGCCGTAGCGCAGCTCGCGCCCTGCAGCATCGATGACCTTGCCGTCCTCGGTACGCAGCGTTGCTGCATCGACACCCCAGCGCGTAGCGGCTGCAGTCACGAGCATGCTGCGCGCCGTCGCGCCAGCGTGGCGCAAAGATTCGTAGGTGGTGTTGGTGCTCATGCTGCCGCCCGTGAATTGGGCTGGCAGGAAGGGATGATTGAACGCTGGGTCGACCGGCGCGATTTCCACCTTCAGGCGCTGCGGATCGAAATCGAGTTCCTCGGCGAGAATCATCGGCAGCCCGGTATAGACACCCTGGCCCATCTCGCTCTTGCCGATGATCACGCTGACCGTGTCATCGTCGGCAATGCGCACGAAGGCGTGTGGTTTGAATTCTTTGGGCGCCACGGCTCCGCGGCCACCGACGAGGTAGGGTCGCAACAGCGTCCCCGCGGCAAGCCCGCCTGCCACCACGCCTGCACCAATCAAGAAGTGACGGCGACCGATCGCCGGAGTGCTGCCGTCAGCGCTCATGCCGCGGTACCCCCACGTTTGATTTCGGCGGCGCGCTTAACGGCCGCACGGATTCGCGGGTAGGTTCCGCAGCGACAGATGTTGCCGTTCATCGCGGCATCGATATCGGCATCGGTGGGCGAGGGGTTTTGCTCGATCAAGGCGGCAGCCGCCATCACCTGCCCGGACTGGCAGTAGCCGCATTGCACCACGTCGAGCTCGATCCAGGCCTGTTGCACGGGATGGGTCGCTGCCTCGCCCGAAAGACCCTCGACCGTACGAATGTCTGCGCTGCCCACCGCCGATATTGGCGTGACGCAAGAGCGCATCGGTTGGCCGTCGAGATGGACCGTACAGGCGCCACATTGTGCGATGCCGCAGCCGTACTTGGTTCCGGTGAGCTTGAGCAAGTCGCGCAGGGCCCAGAGCAGGGGCATGTCGGGGTCGGCATCGATTTGGCGCTCGACGCCGTTGACTTTGAGGCTGATCAAGGCAGGTCTCCGGTTAACATCCGAGGGTTAGGCAGAATATACCCAAGTTGGCGCCCCGAGTCGGCGAAACGCGAGGTTCGGTGTGCAGATCGAGTTCTTCGGTGCGGCGGGCGAGGTTACCGG